>Ga0302173_10000511_pt1 | contig 21020 bp, 8 predicted proteins | sample I_Fen_N3_1_FD_198785 | JGI IMG/M metagenome (GOLD analysis project Ga0302173, IMG submission 198785) | Peat permafrost microbial communities from Stordalen Mire near Abisko, Sweden - I_Fen_N3_1 | ecosystem: Environmental > Terrestrial > Soil > Wetlands > Permafrost | place: Sweden: Abisko... | reverse complement strand
TAATGATCCAGTAGCTGCTTGGGTAACAGTAGCAAGACCGAATGTTGTATCGGTTGATACACCATCACTAGCACCAGTAATAACCAAGTCAGAAGAAACAACAGCTAATGCACGAGTTGTTGCAGAACCATCAGCAGTACGTACTACGTAACCGAAAGATGTAAGACCTTCAATAGCAGCCAAGTCATTTGCCAAAGCAAATGTTGGTTGACCTGCAATACCAGCTGGGTCAGAAATTGTCAAACCTTCAGTTGGAGCAACAAGCGTACGTGCTGCGAAAATGTTATCAGCAGTTTGAACGATAATACCAGTACCTGAAAGGCTAGCAAGTGAAGTCAAACCAGTGTCTAGAGGTTGCTTAAGATCCAATTGACCTTGAATACCAGAAGTAACGCCATCAACAAAGTTCAATTCTGTTGTTGAAAGAGTAGCACCGTCAAGAATGTTTAATTCGGCTGCTGAAGCAGTTAAATCGGATACTTCGCTAACTGTCAATGTGTTATTGACCCATGCGGTACCATTGAACTTAAGGAACTGTCCGTCAGTTGGTGTAGAAATTGTTACATCACCAAGTTCAGCCAAAGTATCTGCACTAGCTGCTTTATCAGCCAACAAAGTCAAAGCTTCTGTTACGCTTCCAGCAGCTGCAATAACTGGAACACCTGTAAGTGCTGATGAGTTGAATACACCATTTGAAGATACGATAGTGCCAAGAGAAGCTTCAATAGAATTTACTTCTGTTTGAAGATTTGCTGCATTACCACCAGTAGCAAAAGAAACCCATGCTGCTCCATTGTTGTAATAGAAAAGTGCGTCGGTAGTATTGAATACTAAACGACCCTTTTGATTTGAATCAAAAGTTGGGGTTGATGCTAATCTTTCAAAATATACATTTTGAATTTCAGAAGTTGAATCTGAATTAAGAACTAAATTACCATTAAGTTTCATGAGTTATCTCCTAGGATTGTTGACTTAAATTATTCCGTACTGTTTATTTATAGAATTCGTCTAGTTGCCGTTGTTAAAGCCTTAATTGCTGAATTAAAAGCGACAGGTTCAACCAACACTGAACCCAAATCATAATCCATAAGAACCTGACTCGGTACTTCAGGAAAAAAGAATATACCTTTGTTCCCAATCTTTTCAATGGTTTCTAACTTAAAACCTAGAACTTTTAAAGATGCAGCAAGAATAATATCTTGGGTTTCTATTGATTTGTTTTGCATATTATTTCCTATTGTTACATTGCTATAAATCGTATAAGTTTATTTATAGCAACTAACGAATTAAAATGCAAAAATCATAGCTCTCCCAGAAATAGGAGAGCTAAACATTACAAGTAATGTGTTATTTTCTATTATTTTTATTTTATCAGGAATGATAACTTCCCAGTCATCATCGTAAACTGTCACTTGGCATCTAAAAGAATTCATGTTATGTGTAACTAACCACTGAACAGAATCAACCGATTGAACATGTTCGTAGCCAGAAACATTACCAGTGCCGCCCGTGCCACCTCCACCTGGTATTGAATCAACTTTATTATTTAATCGTTCTAGTGCTTCTTGAACATTTGATGCATTTGGAAGAGTTGATATAGGTAGAATATCAATTGATGTTGCTTGATGTCTCCAACCCACATCACCAGACAGATGATGATTTAAATCTGATCTAAGTTGAACAATATCAACATTATTTATTAAACCTGATATTGTGAGGCTTTTAGTTGATATAAGATTACCATCAGCATCAATTCTGAATACTGGTGAACCACCAAAAATATTACGAACAGAAACTAAATCGACTATAGGAACAACACCAGAATCAGGTTCAATTTTTAATGGTGTTGTTGAACGTGATTTAGGAGAAATTAACCAATGATCACTATCTTGAACGATTGTATTGATTGTACTAGATGAACCTAGAACTTCTAAGTCACCGGTTATCGTTACTTTTCCAGTTTCAGAATCTATTTTGAAATAGATACCATCATCAGTATCATCGGATATTGTTAAATCTTTACCCGTTGACAACTTAATATTTGCTGATCCATTGACTGTTTGACTACTGTCATAGACATGCTGGAGCGACAGCATTTGACCGCCGCCTGGAGCAGAACTCTGTCCATCATCGAACAGCAACCCTCTACCATTAACTGTCCAAGATTCGTTAGATGTACCACCAGCATTTATTATACCACCATTAGGTAGTTGCCCTAGTATACCATCTGTTTCTAAAATAATTGGTTTATTGCTCATCTCATCTGATCCTCACCGGTGGAAAAATGTTCAGATAGATAGAATCTCGTTCATAAACATAACCAACTTGTTGTACTACACCGACTGTTGGAGGAGTTAAACGTAATTCTCCAGTTGCGCCACAAAAAAGTGGTTTGTTTATGTTAGCATCTGTCCAATCCCATTGTTCATTTCTAACAACACCATTAGAAATAACTTGTGCCATTTCTTCTTGATGATGATCTGCAATAACAATACCACTGACAAAACTTGTAAGATTTAAACAAGATGCAAGACCTATTCTAAATTGTGGTAAAAATGAGACTAAATGATATTTTGGTAATTCTTCAGCAGCTTGTGAATAAACCAATGCCATATCGAATTTAACATTTTGACCGCTAGTTTGATTTATTATTAAGCTAGATTCTGTAGTTACAAATGTTCCATCAGATTGCTTTAGTGGTTTATTGTTTATACCTAAAATCAAATTACCTGCTGGCCATGTTCCAGTAGATATACCAACCTGTGATCCAAGTGGATATGAGATAATATTTGCTGACGAATCATAAATTGCAGCAAATAGTCGTACTTTATCTTGCCATGTTCCAGCTACTGTTGGAGATGGTTTTCTAAAAACACGCATCCTAAAATTGATTAGATCAAACCAATGCGTATCGGCAGTTGGATTAACAGGTTCAGTTGCAGATACAATTGGTGGAACTAATGTCCATCCACGTGATAATCCACCAGTACCTAAATCGATATCCCAAAATAAATATTGTGTTTGACCAGAAGCCGTTAAAGGACCATTCTTTGTTCCAACAACATCAGACCCCCAAGCACCCACAATAGATCGTGTTTCTTCAATAAGATAATTACTACCATAATGACAAAATGTTAGGATAATCGGTTCATTACCAACATTCAAATCTATTGAAGCACCTGATAGACTAGTTTTTTGTAACCAGTCTGCTCCAGATAAATTTGTTTGGCGTCTGACGATTCCTTGTCTGAAACCTAATTGCATAATTTCAACTCACGCTAATTGTTAATGAGTAGGTTATAACCAGTTCTCTATTACTTGTCTTTAATATAGGTGAAAATATGATGTGGGTTAACAATAAATTGTCATAGGTAAATAATCCTAATTCATCAAATGCATATTGTGCTTCAGGATTTGGATTACCAGGAGTATCAGTTGTGTCTTGACCAGAAGGTTCTCCAGCAGCAATAGTTGCTGTACAGATAACAATAGTTGTAGTATCAGGTGCAGGGCTTTCTTGGAAGGTTACAGAATTTTCTGAAGGTGTGCTTGATTGAGCTTCATCAATTACCTCAGAATATGTTGCATTGTAAAGTGCTGCTGATGATCCAGTAGTATTTGGTGACTGATAAGTAATCATATTCATACTATCGATAGAAGAACCACCATTACCAAGTTTCAGTTTATAAATGTGATTCAGTCTAATGCCAGACGTTGAATCTGCTGCCTCATTAGATAAGCCTCTAGCAATTGCAATTGCCATATTTTTGTTATGGATCGCATTAAACTTATCTAAAAGCACCTCACCAGTGTTTTTATCAGCAATATGTACATGACCTGTAACTTTAGTTTGAATAGTTGAATTCATTATTTCTCCGGCATTAGTGGTAAATTATTAACTTTATTTATAGATTCGACAATTATTCAAGTGATAGCCTGAAAGGTACAGGAACAGTTGTTGTGAATGAAAAAGATAAAGTACTCATCGTTTCTACAAGTTGAGGGAATGGGAACATATTTGGCACCGGTGATTCTGTTTGTGAACCTGATAATGATTCAACAATAAGAGTTGGGCTTCCAGTGTACGTCTTGTTGAGAACGGTTATTAAGTATTCTGGACTTGAATCACGTATGATTAATCCAGATGGGTGTTTAAGTTGGTCAAACACGATACTCAACCTTTCTGGTGGGAAAACAATAACAGTATCATATGGATAATAATCACTATCATATGCATAGACATCATAACCATATTCAGTTTCTGTTACTTCAATTTCACGTATCGTCAATCCTTCATTGATACTTGACCCTAAAATGTTTTCATTTTGTGTCTGTTCAACAAAAATACTTGGTTCAGCTGTTTTGTTTGGGCTTATCCAGTCTGCTGCATTATCTGTCCATTCATAGTTACCAGAACCTGGTGGATTTTCTATCATCTTAGAAGCAAAACCATTAGTAAATCTGGCATCGTAAACATCACAGTCATATGGGAACAAATCGTATCCGTATGGAGCAAAAGGTAATGCTCCACCTTCAACAAAATGGATACTCATAGAATCTATGAATTTGAAATCTGTTTCTATAAGAGAACCATTAACACCACTTTCAGTTATATGAATTTTAACTAGGTCAGTGAAATTAAATTTCACCTTAACATATGTTGTTAAGTTTTCTGTAATCTTTACTCTAATTGTTTGACCATATGATTCATCTGGCAAGAATAGAATCGAGAATTTGGTGTTGAATTTTAAATAATCTGTTACAAAAGAAGTATCAAATGTTAGCGTACCAGACGCATTAATGTTTGTATTTTCATATCTTAGTTGATTAATAGTGAATACTTTCCTATTTGGATTGCTTCCCAAATAGGCTTCAACTTTAGTAACCAATTCTGGAAATACAGAATTAACTCTAAACTCAAGTGGAATCCAATCATCTACAGCTGCTAATTCTGGATAAGCAATACCACCGTTTATAATTTTGAATCTAACTCTTTCAATGTATGCTTTATCAATGATGATTTTATCGCCATCAACAACACCATCAACAGAATTTACAATAGTGTTACCGTGAATGTCTACCGTAGTAGGTCTATCAACGGCTCTGAAAATTACTGATCCATTGCTATGATAGAATGGGAAGTATTCCTCATTGTAAAGAACGGCTAAACGATATTGCTCAGCATAACTTTCATACTTCGTTGATTGATAACTAAATTCATCATAGTGTGCATTCGTAGAATCTGAAGCGAAATATGTGTATTTAGGAACCAAGAACACATTTACTTGGTCACCATATTGATATTTTGCTTCTGTTGGTGAAGTGTTAATTCTAAATGATGCATAACCATCTGACCAATCTTTATCAATTTCTAAACCATTTCTATACCCATAAAGATTGTTGAAGACTGTAGCAGTTTTGTCGTCAATAAATGTTATCATGTATTCAGATGGTTCTGCTATGCTGCTAACAGGTTTCAATTCAACAAATTGAGTGGATGAACTTACTCTCCCACCGACACCAATCCATACTCCATTACCATATGCAATAGAATTGAATGACTTGCCGATATATGCTGTCCATGTAGTACCATTAGATGATGTAGCCGTCATACCATCCAAACCAACCACAACAAATTTTCCATCACCGAAAGAGATGTCAGAGAATGTACCGTTGTTAAATAATGACAAATTCATCCACGTCAAACCTGCATCAGAAGAAGTTAAAATTGTTCCTGTATTTCCGACGGCAACAAAAATATCAAGTGATGGTTCGTAAATTACTGAATTAAGATTTTCAGTTGTTACTTGAGGCATAATGGTCCAAGTAACACGATTGAGCGATCGAAGAATCGTACCATTATCACCAACTATAATGATAGGTTTATCCATTTCATCTAATGCACTTGAATTAGTATCTAACCCACTTGATGACCAGGCAATATCATTAAGATTACGTGATGTTCCACTAGTCTGAGATACCCATGCATTAGAAGCTGTTGACGTTAAAATTGTACCATTATCACCAACAACAATTATACAGTTGATTGATGGAATTGAGGATGAGGTTGATCCAGCTGCATACAACAGATTGGGTATCTGCTCACAAGCGTTTAAATTTTCAGTCGTGTTGGTTGGTTTATTTATCCAATTTATACCATCCTTTGTGGTATAAATTTTGCCATGTTCACCGAGTACTACTAATCTTCTTTGAGGATACAAAGGTGAAGGAGTAAATATTCCATCTGTACCACTTAACCAATCTTTACCATCTAATGAACCACCAACTATAGAATTATCCCCAGTGATATAAAATTTACCATTGTCAAATGATATATTTCTAATTACTTGATTGTTACTAACAGTCGTGACCCAACTACCATCATTACTAGTTGTTGATGTGGAGATTGTTGAGTTTGATAATTTTGCAAGATATTCAAGTTTTGGAATTTTAAAACCAACTTTACCATTCCAATACCATTCATCAAATTTTGCATTTTCTTGCCAACCAGATATGCTTCCGTAAACCAATAGATTGTCAGCAGATTTAGTTGTTTCAAATGTGATAGTATCTCCTGATACAAATCCATCACCTAAAGATATAGAAAAATGAATATCATCTGTCTTCAATGATAAATTATCTGCTAAAACATACGTCTGTGAACTTAAAACATTCGTCAAGTTCACATCAGTGGAACGTACAAGTGTGTAAGATGCTCCATTAAAACTGATTGACCAAAATACATTTTCACTTACATAATCTAAACTTACAGTGTGTATGCTAAGTGAAGGCAAAACCGTTCTATCACTAAGAGTTGTGAATGACAGCTTTGGTTTACTTGCAATAGCAATGGGATTGGTTTTAATGATTGACCAATCTTCCTCTATAGCAGTTGGAGAAATTGTTATTTTGTTATGTGGGGTTAAAACAAAAGCGTCACTTGGAGAAATGCTTTCATTTATATTGCTTTCATAGATGAAAGATATAAGCATGTGAGTGAATGTGTTACCTGGTAAACATGTTCCTATCAAACCAGAATATTTACCCGTAACAGAAATCAATCCAGGGTTAGTTCCAGTTGTCAACCAAATGTATGGTTCTAATTCTGGTTGTGATTCAACTCCGATTGCTAATCCTAAAATACTATCACAGTTGGATGAAGAAATTCGTGTCCATTCTCCCACTTCAACTCTATACAAACTGTTCAATGTCGTATCTGTTTGATTCTTCACAAGCACGATATCACCAGATACAACATTTGTACCATTTACGTTTTGAGGGCCAACTAAAACCAATTGAGTTGTTGAGATAGCCTTTATCGCTGATAGTTTGACTTTTAATTCAATGAAGTCATCTATACATTCTAATGTCCACTGATCATAATTTCCATTTTGAATTTCTGAAATTGTACCAAATGAGGTGTTAACATCGTTGTAATGAAGATAACCTTCTTTGACTGGGAATTTAGATTTGTAAGAAGCTAGCAATTTTGGATCATTTTCATTAACACTTAAATTCAATTCTTTCCATGTTTGATCATTTCTAGAAGTAAAAGAAAAAACACCATAGCTTAAAAAATAATCAAATGATTCTTGTTGTGTTACCCCATTCTTAGAAACATATGGGATACTAGGACCATCCCAACGCTTCTGATTGAACACCCCATTTGAAGGAATATTACTAATTCCAGAAATCTGAAGATCATCATCCCGCCCTTTAATAAAAGGGTTCTGTTTCTTGGATAAATCTGTATTAAAACCGATACCGGCCTGTGATGAATGACTAGCAAGTTTAGGCAATGACAACCATGGTACAGGCCAAGTAGTTCTTGATCCATCTGATGTTAAGGTTTTTGACCAGCTTGAAGAACGTTTTGCTCTAGAGCTATCAGTTGCAACGTTTGGCAAAATATCGGCACCCAAAAATGCCAATATTTGTTTATCATCGGTTACCTTAACGTTCACTGAATCGTTAAAGAGATACTGTTCGACTATTTCAGATAATTTAACGTGGTATGGTTTTACATCTAAAACATAATTTATTAAACTATCGATATGTCCACTTGCTACAGCTAAATACCGACTATTAGTAGAACTCATCCATCTGCTCCTGAGTAGAATTATCTGTTACCTTAGTAACAGAATTAACCGTTATAAGTGACGTTTTAAAAATGTCACTAAATTCATAATTTTTAGAAAGTGCGTCTTCTAAAGTATCAAAAAATATTTCATTAATTTGAGATGCACGACCTTTGTTCCAAATGAGGTTCATTGTTAATCGTGCAGTTGCAGCATCTTTAAACCATTTGTCACTATCATCAAAATTCAATGCAGAAATATAATCTGGTACTATCTTATTTACGAGATTTAGGGTAAGTTTGGTATTGAGTATCGTGTTAGTGATAGAAACTTTTAACAGTTCAGAATCAGCAAATATTCTTCCATTACCAAAACCATATCTACTTCTAGTACCATTACGTAAATCATAATCAATACGTGTTTGAGAAGGTAGTTTATTACCACCAATATCTTCACCAGCAACAGCATCAGTTAACGTATCCCAAAGTTGAGAAGGTATTTTAGATGACTGTTGTTTTCTGATCAACACCCATTCGGTGTGAACGTTTTTAAGGCTCAACTCTTCTGGATCATCCAACAACGTAAAGTTACGCATCATTCTCAACTTATATGAATCATTTTTTGTCACAAATCTGTTTAATCCAGATACAGCAAACGAATCATAAGATGCTGTACTGTTTATCAATCTAGCATAAATCATGTATGTTGATGGACCGCTCTTCAGTAAATTTTTAGCTTCTAAAAGAGACATTGATTTGTTAGATTGTGAAATAGATTTATCTTGCACCCAGAAATAATATTTCGTTCCGGTTACATTTCCATCAGAATTTCTTACTTCAAGTTGAGTATATTCATAATCAAGTTTATATTGAGTTTGAATAGAAAAATCATCGGTGATTGATGGATCAAATGCAAGGTCTGAATCAGAAGGTGCATATGCCCTATAAATCATAGTCACATTGAAACCTTCAGATTTTTTATTTATCATTCTCACATAGGTTCCTTGATCAAGGATTACTATTTCATATTCACTAGGATTAATCTGGATACCATTTACGTAAACTGATACTCTGTTTATATCAACGTCTGATGGAACAACGAATGAAACAAGATTGACTCCATCAGAGATTTTGTCATACTTTTGTTGAGATAAAGCGGCCCAGTTTGACCATGAAGATGAATATCGTGTAATCTCAGTTCCATTTTTCAATGTTAAAGTGTTAGCACTCTTTTTCATTTCAGCGACAACTGCAGCTGATGCATTTACTTCAGATACATCTCCTAAATATGGAAGCCAAGTGTTGTTAGGATAAATTAAATCAGCATCTAACATCGTTTGTGTTGGGACTTCCCATGTTCTCCATTCATACTCTGAAGAAGAATAGTTTGGATCAGTTGAGTCATTTATGTATCGTGTTTCAGATAGGTCAATGAGTTTTGTAAATACTACTGCTTCGCGAATGAACAGATCATTTGTTGTATCAGTGATAGCTGTAATAATAGAAGCTGCAGTTATAGTTCCAGTGACAGTGCGAACATATTGGATTTGTATACCAAAAGTTTTAAATTTCACCGTTAAGATATTATCTGATTGGAGATTATCTGATACCCAATCAGCCACATCTACATCTTCGTAGAATCCCAAATTATCAATTACACGTATGACATTTTCTGTTAAGCTTTTACGTGTTAATGAAATTGGACCTATTCTAGTTCCAAAAAGTCCACCAGTTAGTGAAGCAACACTAATGTTAGAATTCAATTCTGGTACGGATATCGAAGAAGATGAACCCAAGAAATAAGAAAGATCAGTTCCAATTACTACTTCTCCAACAGGTTTAGAATTGATCGTGTCCCATCCACCAAAATTTCTTCCAGAAACAATATTAAGATCCGAAACTCTACCTATGTCAGCAACCAATGTATTACCAGAAATCCAAATCGTTGTATCAGATGATGAACCGAATGAAGGATGGGCTGCTGCAAAACCTTCTTCAGACTTAGACCAAGCAATAGGTCTAATCTTAAGTGTTCTGTTTCTTGAGTAGTATTTCTTAAGTGCCACTCTACCAGATGCGCGTATTGAAACGTCAATCTGAGAATCACCTTCTTCAGATTCAGCAAGAGCATCGTATCCAGAAGGGTGGACACTGCTCTCAGTCCATTCATAAAGGTCAATTGATGCCCATTCTGCTAATGATCCCCAACGTGCATGTCTTGCATCAATGTTAGGGAAAATAACAGCATCATAGTAAGGAACATAGCCTAAGTTACTTGTATCCCAAAATACTCTACCTACTTCTCTTTTACCCCATGGTTTAAGTGTTCTATAAGAAGTGTTGTTTGTTGTTTGAGTTGAGTAATTGTAGAATGCAGGATCAGTATCCGAAATCATGTTAACCAATTCTAATGGCGCTGTAGCATGAATGCCTATTGCAGGATGCCACAAACTAATTTCTTCAATAAGAGCGTTGTCTGAATAATCAAACAATTTTATTGGAGAATGTTTTACTGGGTTGTTCCAAGTGAATCCAGAAATGGTATATGTTCCAGCTATAGGAGCATAAATCAAATTAGCATTTATAACAGTTGCTCCACCAGTTACAGTTGGCACAACACCATGTGAATTGTGATAAATGTTTGATAGATTGTAATATCCGTTACTTGTGACAGTTAGAGTTTCTGATATCTTTTCAGCATCAAACTTCATACCATTACCAAGATCATCAATTGAATACCAACGGGTATCATCAGAATTTTCTATCTGTGTAAACAGTGGAAGTTCGTTGTATGATGAATCATCACTTGAGTAAAATTGGAATTTTGCAAATTTCTGGAATGTATCAGCAGGTTCAATCTTAATTTCTGGGAATGTTCTTTCTCTTGCATCACCGAATGTAGCAAGTTTGTATGCCCAATATTCATCTGTAGATGCAGACTCAAACTTCTTGAAGTTAACAAAGGCATCGATAGCCATGTTAGTTCCTTTAGCTTGAATCAATCCTCTCCAGAAATTAAATCTTGTCGTATTGTTTACATTCAATGCATCGAAATAAGACTTATTGGTATAACCTAATAATGCCAAAGCATGTGGTGCTGTAGATGGTTCATAGAATGTCTGGCTAGCATCATAATAATTTTCCATAGCATCAACAGAAGATGTGATGTTTCTCTTAACATCATTTCCACTCAAATAGAACCCATTAAATGATGGTTTACCATTTGATTGTTCATTACGAATAAAACTTAAGTAAGCGGTGTTAAGTCTCAATCCCAAGAAGGTATCAAAAATAGTCGCAGATGAAATTGAATCAGAGAATCTTTGGTTCATCAAGATAACATGTTCATATTCATCGATAAATACGTGTGCAGAAAAAATTGGTGTTGATGAATAAACAACAGTTCCATCATCACTTCTGATAATAGATAGTTTTGAAACTGGAATTGTTTCACCAGTTACATCATACGCCGCTTGCATAGAATATGCATCAATGAAACTACGTTCATTGAACGATGCTAAAAGCCCGTATGGGGTATTGATTGCCAATCTATCAGCAAATGGGTTTAAAATATGTCCATCACCCAGTGTCATACCAGTATAAACAACATCAATAAGTTTTTCTAATTCAAGTTGCCAATCAACATTTCTACCAGTTTCAGCATCTGTTGTTGGATTGTCTGAATACATTGTCCAACCTTGTTCTTCAAGACGGGCAATATATCCATAAATGAATGTCAATACGTTCTGTAAACCAGTGACGGTTTTTGGAAGAGATGTTGTTACTAAAGATGTTTTATCTTTGAATTTTTTCCATGCTAAAGGAGCGTGACTCTTGTTAAGAGCAAAGAAAGTTTCAAAATGTCCACTTTCATCTAATACATAACGTTCAACGGTTGGGTGTTGGTTGTTATATGTTTCGATTCTAAATATCCAATCATTAGCATCAGTTGGTGGAATGTAGAAACCGAAATCATTCTGAACACCACCACCCATCTGAACTAATTGGACACGCAAACCGGTAATCCATTTACTTTCAACATTGGATGATTTTTTCAAAACTACACTGTAACTAGTTGATGGAAGATCACCCTGTGTTGTGTTGATTGATAATGTATCAGGTCTAATCATTGCACCTAAACGATGAATCAATTTAATTGACCATCCTCTGTATGATTGAGTCACATCAGATAATTCTGTATCAATGTAATTAAATCTCAATACGTTAGTGAATATTTGACCAAAACCTTTGAACACTTTAGATGTTGCTGCAACATGTGAATAAGTGTATGAAGTTCCATCGAATGATACAGTTAATGTTTCACCCATTTCATAAGGGATACCTTGATCGTTTACTTCGCCCTGATTTACCGTTACGTATGAATCAAATGTTCCATTTACGCGCTTTGACATGATTGTTAAAGAATCACCACAGTATGAAACCGTGTATGAAATTGTACCCGCAGTGGTCATCACAACGTTAGGAATCCTAAGTTGTACATTTTCAGAATCATAGGAATTAACAATGCTTAATTTCTCACCATGTAATAAAAATTTAGAAGATGGAAGTGGTGTCAATAAATTACGTTCAACTCTGACATTAGAACCAACTTGAATATAAGTATCGCCCCAGTTCTTATTAAGAAACTCTAAAGGATTTGTTCTAAATGTTGAACGACATTGACTGTATGTGAACTCTAGAGATTTTTTCCATACTATTTCAATTGGACCATTCTGACCAAAGGTGTATGGGTATGATGCTTTGATAGGTATTGTCGTTGATAGAGCTTCATTGGATGCCCAAATAGATCCACTAACAAATGGTGGTAACAATTCATCGGTGCGAATATTCACACTTAATTTAAGTGATGGATGTGCAGCCTTAATATCTGTCCACATTTGTTGTTTCCAGGTTCTAACCTGGTCAAATGATATTAGAGTTGAACCGACAGTTACTGTTCCAACATTGGTGTTTGTCCATAATGTTCCACTGTATTCAGTTCCACCTGTAACTTTAACGCTCAATTGAGAATCGATAATGTCTGCTGATCTATTCCATCCTAATGTTGAGATGATGTAAATTCCGTTGAATTGTGGTACTGATTGATTTGTTAATAGTATTCTGTCTCCTTGAACCAATGATACACCATCAACAGTTTGAAGACCGTATAAAAGTCCTATAGAAGAAACAGCTACACATCTTACATCAACTGAAATTTCATTTGCTGCAACATTTGATTTATAAAGTGAATCCCAGTTTGAAGGTTTAGTTTCAGAAGCTGGAATAGCAACTGTTCCCAATTTCCAAGGTTCTAAATTTGGCCTGCATGTTGGTAATGTTGAAGGTGTAGTAAAATGTTCTTTAAGAACATCAAACCAACGTGCCTTTGATGTCCAACCAGAAGATGAATAGTTCCATGTGAATGCATCGCTCACATCATAATCAGCAGCATATGTATCGTATCCATATTTTGAAGCGAATCTATTCAATTCAATCTCAGCGTATGATGAATTATCTGATGTTGAGATGTCTTGATTAATCTCCTGATGTGTATGAACACTATCAAATAATTTATTTTCGATTGCTAAAAGAAGAATATTGCGGATGTTAGATGTTGAAATTTCAACCCATCTATCACTTATCGCATCAGTAGTAGTTTGCCAAACAAGACCAACAGTATCCCATTTGTAAAGTTCACCAGTTGAACCGGTTCTATTAAACCAGTATGCTCCACTCTCACCGACTTCTGGCATAGTAGTTGAATCAGAATATACATCAAATGTGAATAATTGTAACGTAGATGGTTTGATCCACAACTGTCTAGCATATGGAAGTAATGGACGTGATTCAGAAAAAATACCAGCAGAAGAAGTACCGTCTGAACGAGTAACAACAGTCTGAACCAATTTTCTGTCTAGATTAACATTTCGTGATGATACTGGAGAAATATGACCATCATGGTGAACAACAACATTCAAACCAAGTTCATTATCAAATGATACAGTTGGTAACGTAGATGCTTTTAACCCCATCATTGGTAGGGTTATAGGCCAATTTTTAACAAGCGCAGTTGAGTCACTGAAAGTATCCTTCAATACAACATTTTCACCACGCAATTGTTCAAAGTAACCTAACAACTTAACTACATCTGTTGGAATGATGATTCTTCCAGATGCTTCTATTGAAGCAGTTGAAGAAGTAACTGATGCAAATGATGATATGTAGGTAATAAAATCGTTGATCATGAACTGATCAACACTTGATAATGCGTTAAGATATTGATTCTCAGCAAAATCGATTAATGTGAGAGGAGAAATATCTTTCTGAATTAACATTGATGCTAACAATGGAAAGTTACTACTGAACTCTCTTACTGTACCACCCAAGCCTGGATCAAAATCCAAGTTACGAACATTATTCACACCAAGTGAAGTACCAATAAATCCGTTTTGATTCTTTATAACACTTCTAACGTGATTCAATAAATCTCCATAATTTATTTCAACACGAGTTTCACGTTCTAAATTCTCAAACATTCTAGATGGACATGCCCATGTACCAGTAATAATTCCATCTGCAGAATCTGCAGTTATTCCACCTGGGTAATTAACAAATACACCATCACTTTCCTTTTTAACATATCTAGGAGAAGTTTTTGCATGAATATAAAATGTGAAGTTTTCACCAATTACGAATGGGTTAACACCATTAAGTATGGTAAATTTAATGTCATCACAAACATATTGTGTGCCAACAAATGCATTGACTAATGTTCCACTTCTAGAACCAACAACAGAAAATTCTATAGGTGAAACTGCTTTTATAGTCCATCCTTGATTATCAGCGTATTCATTTATAAAGTCAACAGTTAAAGAACCTTTGTTAGTTCCACCATTGAAAATTATAGGCAATGTTTCTATTGCATCGATGACACCCGCCTGCCAAGTAGATTTAAGCGCACCGTTATTTTTGAAGTGAAGAAGACGACCTTCAGAATCTTTTATCCCCATACCAAAGATGTAATCACTGTTTTCAGTAGTCTTAACACGACGTTTGATTTTTAAATCTAATGGATAGTTTTGATCCTCAACATAATAAAAAATACCACTGGTAACCTTTGCATGTGTTCCTTCATATCTATAAAGATTGAATTGTGGGATTTGGTTAAATGAATGCTTACGTTGAACATAACCAATACCAACAGAAGGGCTAGATGGATATCCATTTAGTGTTGAGTTGTTTAATTCTAACGTGTGATCATATTCAATAATTGGGCGCGTTGCTTGAACTGCTGACAGGTACAATGTATCCCCGTTAACAAGTAGAGCAAAATCATCACGGTGTACCCATGCATTATATTCTTGCCAATCATTTAGTTGGCTTAAACCTGATGAAGAAGAAGTATCTAACGCGAAGTTTAGATTAACATTGAAGACCCCATAAGCCTTAAATGTTTTTCCAGAATTAACATTTCCAGATTTAACATAAACAGTTGAATTATTTTTCAATGTTGATACACTATTTGCATCAATAGCACGAGGCCATTTCGTTCCGATAGTAACAACGTAAATACCATTTTCAGATTGATTGGTTTGATTTTTTACAAGAATCCTATTTCCTGCTTGAATACTTACACCGTCAATAGTTAAGACAGAAGATAGATTTTCAACAGCACTAACAGTTCCTTTTCCAATTGGGTTAGATGATGTGAGTGTAATGAAGATGTTACTTGTGAAATAGGTAATGTTGATATTGAACTTATCACCAGCAGAAAATGGATTTGATCCAACAATAATGTTGAATTTTAATAAACTTTGAGTGTTATCATCGAAGACAGTTACAGTTGTAACAGATGATTCCAATAAGGATGCTAACACATTTGTACTACAGGTTACAGCTCCAACATCACTCGTCAAAACGAAATTCTGATTAGACTGAAAAGTTAGAGTGAATGTTTCAGATGGTCTGTTATTCGCCCACAATGTCAAATTTCCATCTGTGTTGGTCGTCGCTAAGTCTACAGGTTTCTTAATTAAATCTGTATCCTTTGGTAAACCAATAACATAAAATTCAGGTTCATCATCTGGGTTCCAAGATGAAATAGTTCCTGACCTTTTTACCCAAAAGTAGTTTGAAAAATTGATAAATTTATCGTAATTAATAGGAAAAGAGTAATTGAATGTTTGTTCTGACATCCATTTTTTCATATTATTCGTATCAGTATCTAGCACTTCTAAACGATTCAACATATCCTCAAATGTGAACACGTTATCTTCAGCTCCAGTTTTGAATGTAAGAGCTGGCACAAGTGCATTTACTTCTCGTGATAGAGAAGAAGCCTGAATTGCTGGATCAGAAGTGTTTTGTTTTCCTATTCTGCCATTAACCAATACAGATTGTTCTTCGGATACAAACCTGTTGAATGTATTCGAGATGAGTGAATCTAATAAATCATTTCTGTTTACTTGAGGTAATAACTTTTTCAGATCGAGATTTTGTGTCATATGATGTGCGCGTAGGCTAGTACAAAAGGAATAAGGATTATTTATTTATCCTTATTCCTAAAGTTTTGAAACGCGCATTACCTGACTATATTATCTTACCTGTCTCAATACAGTAGGTGTAAGAGCATCAACAATTTCAACATCATTGATACTAGCAGCAGATTGAAGTACCTCATTAAATCCTGAATCAATAGTGAATAAAGATCCGAATGAGTTAACTGAGTAGATAGGTACAAGAACAACAGATGCAATTTGGACTGTTAATTTTTGGTGAATGAGAGCTATCAATTCAGTAGCATAAAACTTATCACCAAACTCCCAGTTTTGAATATCAAAGAAGGTATCAATAACCGAAACAACTTCAGATTTTATACGTTCATCGGAGAACGTTGCATTAGTAGATTTTACAACCTTAAAAATCGCACGAAGTTTTTGGTCTGCTTTTTGCCCAAATAACAATTTGATAGTACCTGATTGAAGAACAACCGTATCCGATAGCATTTTGTTAGTTAGAAGATAACCATATGAAGTTCTCAATTCTAATGGGGTTGGAGGGGTTGGAACAATATCAGAATAACCCTTTACATAGTCCATCACGTTAGTGTAATATCCTCGTGTCAACAAGAAGGCATCATGGATGTTGGTGACAGATGGGTCGATCAAGTGTGTAACAGGGCTAAAATGTTGCCACATAAAATCTAATTCTGCAACATTTCTTTGTCTGAGTATTTTATAGCCACCTACAGTATCTGATAAATTGGTAGCATTATTTTCAAAAGTGAATGTTCCGTAACCACTAACAGTGATGCTGTTAGACGTTGGTGTAGAATATTCTGAAGATGCTAGTGATGCGCTACTAATCGTATCAGAAGATACTGTTACAAGGAAGTAAATAAATTTACCAGTTGAGAATGATATAAATTGCAAAACATTGTCAGGTGTAGTGTCACCTGCTTGCGTAAAGTTTATGGTATCAGAAGGAAGAATTTCAATTCTATTAAAATTGATAACACCATCCGAATCATACACGAAATCAACAACATCATAAATGTCAGCTTTTTGTAATGGATATCCATTTTCATCTAGATTAGAACGTAAGATTCGTATCTTATCAAATACTGGTTTTTTGGTAGCAGAATCAATAATTTGTGTGTTCTGGTTATACCAGAATTTCGTTGTTAGACTTTCAGCAACAACTTTTATGTCTCTGCTGTAAACAAACCAATCTTCAACTTCACCAGTGTTAACGTTTGTTGTTCTATTGATTAAAAATACCCAAGAACTACCACCATTTGAAGGATCAAAATTGACAGACTGAACTAAAGATGGAGATGATGTAATGCCCATCGTAGAACTTGACACGATTTGCCACCAACCGTTTAGGTTAACCTTACGGGAATTAATAGAACCAAATTTTCTTATTTTGGCAGTCCATACAGAATTATGTGATACATCAACAACGAATGCATCTCCAGCAGCAAAATCAGTTGCACCTACAGTAATCATGAAATCGATAGGAGCATTAAATGTAGACTGTGATGCCCATCTAGTTCCAATATCAAGACTATAATCTGGTAGCTTACCTCTTAAATTACTGATCACAGTAAATGTGGTAAGATCAGATGTCATCTCAATAGTGATTACTTCTTTTTTATTTTGGTAATAAGTTAACCCTACAGCAGGAGCTGCTGTTGAATCACCGTCATATGTTGTTGAAGAAGAACTGTTTGATGGATCATAAAACGTTATGTCTCCAGAACCGATAGCTTTTAAAAATCTGTTAAACTTCAATCCAAATGTTGGTTGACTTGCAACAGACTGCAATCCAGAACCTGTATCACCAGGTGGGTATGTATTAATTCCGTCGATAGTACGTGGGATATCTGGTGTGTAAATTTTACCATCATCTGATGGATATAGAACTGGGTCTAAAATCACCGCATGTCTAATACCGTTAATGGTGGTGTACGATACTGGTTCTCCATACCAATGCTGATCTAATGCTGATTGAATAACAGTCTTTTCATTTAAGCTTGCTGTACCTGGAGCAACGACGCCCGTACTGTATGGGTCAACATTGTTTCCATTAACGTCAGAATAAATCGATCTATTGTCTTCAATAAATTTACGACGAGGATAGCTTATAATGCCATCAGAATTATCGCTAGAAGCTAAAACATATGTGAGCACATTTAACAATGCATTTGTTTGAAGCATAGGTTCTAAATAAGTATCGATTATTGTTTTTGCACTAGCTTTAGTCTGTGTGACATCAGTACTCACATCATAAAAAAGAGTCATGTCATCACCAAACAATTTCACGTTTTCATACTTACGTGATGAATCATTCCATTCAATATACTTCGGTTGACCAGCAAATGTACGGTTGATGGTTTTCAATCGTAAAATTGTAGAATCTTTTAACATGTACGTGTTGTAATCTTGACCATTGACCATGCGATTCTGTGCATAATAAGTAGATGGTGCAGACTGTCTGACGTGTTCAATTGTTTCAGATGCAGCATTATTTTGAATTGCTGCTGTTAATGAGAACGTTGATGAAAAGGTCTGGCTAACGTTGTTCTGATTGACGTATGTAAATCCTAACTGCTGCCCAACAATTCTGTTTGCTGGTATAGTCAAATCCTGATTAACAGAAGATCGTGTCCAAAATTGAAAATCACCAACTGCAGTATCACTAAAGTTTCCATCACCAAATACTAAAGCAATTTTGTCATTTTCCAATGTTTCTATTTCATACTTTTTACGAGATGAAGTATCATTGTTGAAGTATACATTCTGTTCATTTAATGTATCTACCTTTGACCAACTTTCAATGATGCTATTGTTGTTGTCAACACGATAAACCCAAACGTCAGTATCATTAATGTTTGAAATGCTAATTTCAATTCTTCTATTTGCAATAGGTTCAGTAATTGAATAATCGGTTTTACTCAATGATCCTTGTTTAACAAATCCTAAGAAGCCAGTAAAGTTTGAACTATCACCCTTACCATCATTTGCATAAATCAATGTGAATTGTGAATTGGAATCTGGAGCTTTTTCAAATGGTCCATTTTCATCAATATCAGCTGGCACTAATTCCATTTGCACTTCTTCAGATGTTCCAGATGCAGAGAATGAAAATACCCCATTTCTAAATGATGTTAAACTATTATTGAAACTATAAAGTTGCATAGTTACATCGCCAACCTGGAATGTCTTTGCTGGTTGACCAAATTTACTAGTCATGACCTTGTTGATAACTAAAAAGAATTGTTCTTTCCAGTTTGAATTGTTAGCATCATTCCAAGTAACTGTAACGTTTGATAAGTTATTACCTAAGGAATCAAATACATCTTCTGTCGTTCTTATCGTGTTAAATTTCACCAAACCTCTAGCTGGAATATTCCTCGAAGCGGTATATGAAATAAGTTTTGCTAACTTCAACACAGACTGCTTACGTTGGGCAGTCGTTATGAAATTTTCATGTGAAGTTATATCAATTCTATATGCTAATTGTTCTGCAATATATGCAAACAATTCCAACATAGCAATAAGCTCAGAACTTTCTATAAAGTCATTGAAGTATTCAGTGTGGTAAATTTTAAGATACTGAAGTAAACTTTCTTTGACCGTAGAATAATCATAAGAAGTAAAATTTACTTGTGAAAAAGCGTTATATATTTTATCCCAGCTTTCTGCACTGTAGGTGTTACGGATTGTCATTGTGATGCTACCTCAATTTTAAGTACGTCTCTAACATTAAATTCAATATACAGAAGGTCAGCTAAAGCGATTATGGCATTATTGTCAGGAAGGGTTAATATGTTAAGTGATACAAGTGATACGCGTGGATCATAATTGAACACTTCATTTAAATCTTCTCTAATTATGCTTTTGGTTATCTCATCATTTGGTTCAAAAGTCAATGTTGGAATTCTTGTGCCAAAATTAGGCATCATAACACGTTCACCTTTGATCGTGTAGATGTGATTTAATAAATCTTGTTTGACTAACTCTATATTAGAAAGACCGAAGGTGCCCCTGCTTTTCCAATTAGCAGTTGAGAACCCTCTATAAATCTTTTTGTCCATTATTCAATACCTCGGCACGTTGATAAGCATATTTATAAATTTTATCGATTTGATCGAAACACATATCTGAATGATTATGCTTTCCACCTCTTATTACGTGTCTGAGATGATGTGGGTCTTGTCCAAGGTTCATGACCTGGTACAACTGATGGAGTTCCTGCAGCCCCCGCACAAGCAGCAATATCAGCAGTTCTAGCTTCAGGACCGTTCAAATCAATTCTTGAAGCAGACATTTTTGTATTGCTTCCACTCTTGTAATCAGAAGTACCAGTTGCTGTAACAGCAACATTTTGACTAGCATTGATATCAATGTTTAAATCAGCTGAAATTTTCAATGAAGCA
>Ga0302173_10000507_pt1 | contig 21119 bp, 15 predicted proteins | sample I_Fen_N3_1_FD_198785 | JGI IMG/M metagenome (GOLD analysis project Ga0302173, IMG submission 198785) | Peat permafrost microbial communities from Stordalen Mire near Abisko, Sweden - I_Fen_N3_1 | ecosystem: Environmental > Terrestrial > Soil > Wetlands > Permafrost | place: Sweden: Abisko... | reverse complement strand
GCAAGGTCGAAAAACCCATTAGAAATGAAAAAATAATTAGTGCCAGCATGCTTTTTCGAGACAATAATTCGAAAAAATCATTTGTTGTAAGCAAACCTGCAATTTGGTCGCCAGTATTTCCCATGCTAATAGCCTCAAGCGGAACTTTAGAAAGTATAACATCTTGATGAATTGGAAAAAGATATACTGCAATTATCATAACGATTGCTGACGTAAGAAGTGTTCCTAGAAAAACAACTATCATTATAACAAATAATCGCCCTAACTTATCGGTTCTTTCCAGATTGGCAATAGAAGAACTAATTGTAAAAAAGATCAAAGGAATAATGGCTGTAAAAAGCAGGTTAAGGAAAATATCTCCAATTGGTTTTATTACTTCAATCTTTTTTCCAAAAGTTAGACCTAAAATAGTTCCAGCAATGATACCTCCCAAAAGCAAAAGTATGCTGCTGTAGTTTTTTAAAAAATTGTTTTTTTTAACTTCCATATATTTTAGAGATTACAATCCAGAAAGATTAAATAATAAAGAATGAAAATACACAAAAAAAGATTACAAAAAACTGACTTGGTGTTTTTTGATGCTACTGATTATGGTGATTTAAAAACATTTTTTAATCTATAAAACCATCATAATCTATGGCAAAAAATATTTTTATTTTTCTAAAACTAAAGTAGTAAAATCTCTATCAACCAATTCGCCTGTTTTACTTTTTACCTTTTCGGTTAAAGTTTCTTTACCAATAATTTTAAAAGGTGTTTTCTCAATTAATTTTTCGGCTTTTTCTGTACTGTAAAGATCAAATTCAAATTGGGTAAAAGGAAGTTGCTTCATAAAACTCTCTTCGGCAAAAGTGACACATAAAATTCCTTTTGATTGTAAAACTCTATAAATCTCTAAAAGCAGTTGCTCTGGATTTTCCCAAAAATAAATAGTGTTTACTGTAAATACTTTACTGAATGAAGCGTCTTCAAACGGAATTTTATTTCCATTGTAAAGCGAAAAGAAAGCTTGTTTTTGAGAGACAAAATTTCGGTTGATCTGGCGCGCTTCCTGAAACATTAATTCAGACATTTCCAGTCCGTAATATTTTAGGCTTTGAGCTTGTTCAAATAAAAATTCTACATGCCCGGCATTTCCATGCCCAAGTTCTAAAATTTTATCTCCAGATTGTATCTGTAGATTTTGAATCGAATGATGTGTCATATTGATGTTCGTTTCGTTCATCATATTGCCCATTTCGATTCCTTTTTCGCCTGTTGGATGTTTTAACTGAGAGGCTATGGCTTGTAATTCTTCTTGTTTCATGGTGTTTGTGATTAAATTCCAAATTAAAAAATCCAAATTTCAAGCTGTTTTGTCATTGCGAGGAGCGAAGCAACCGCACTAACAGTTTTAAAGTCATTTTTGTCATTTCGACGTAAGGAGAAATCGCACTCGCATATCGACAAAGATTGAAGAGTTTCTAGTGTGATTTCTCCTTACGTCGAAATGACAAACTTTATGTTTAAAGTTTAAAAAACCTGACTTGCAATTTGGCGAATGTTCTCAGATTTACCCATTGAATAATAGTGTAAAACAGGAACTCCGGCAGCTTTTAATTCTAATGATTGTTGAATTGCCCATTCGATTCCAACTTGTTTGATATCGGCGTTATTCTTGCATTTGTCTACGGCATCAATTAAATCTTCCGGTAAATCGATTCTGAAAATTTGTGGCAAAATTTGCAAATGTCTTTGAACAGCAATTGGCTTAATTCCAGGAATAATGGGAATTGTGATTCCTATTTCTCTCGCTTTTTCGACAAAGTTAAAATACTTCGCATTATCAAAAAACATTTGTGTTACTACATAATCAGCTCCGGCATCGACTTTTTCTTTCAGCCTTTTTAAGTCTGATTGTAACGATGGCGATTCTAAATGTTTCTCTGGATAACCCGCAACTCCAATACAGAAATCAGCCTTATTATCGGCATCCATCACTTCATGCAGATATTTACCACAATTTAAGTCGTTGATTTGTCGAACTAAATCAATAGCAAACTTGTTACCACCAACTTTTGGTACAAAAGATTGTTCGTCTTTCATGGCATCACCACGAAGTGCCATTACATTTGTGATTCCTAAATACTGGCAATCTACCAACATATATTCGGTTTCTTCTTGTGTAAAACCACCACAAAGCAAATGCGGAACGGTATCTACATTGTATTTATGTTTTATAGAAGCGCAAATTCCTAATGTTCCCGGACGCATACGAGTTAACTTTTTGTCCAAAAGTCCATTGCCTTTATCGATATAAATATACTCTTCGCGAGAAGTTGTTACATCGATAAAAGGTGGTTGAAACTCCATTAACGGGTCAATATTATCATATAATTCCTGAATACTTTTCCCTTTTTGAGGCGGAATAAGTTCGAATGAGAATAATGTTTTTCCTTTGGCGTTTTCTATATGTTCTGTTACTTTCATTACTTATTAGTTGATAGTTTTTGGTTGATTGTTGTTAGTTTTAAGTTTTGTTGATACTAAACCATCAACCAAAAACTGACAACCGTCAACTATATTAATTTTTTATAATAGTTAATAAACCCATTCAATAATTTTTTGCAAGTCTGAATCTGTTCAAAAGCAATATTGAAATTATTTTCATCTATGTAATTTTGGTCAAATGCTAAATAATATTGAGTTTCTAATTCATACAATGATCCTCTTGAAATATGAAGGAAATGTATTGTATCTTTAGATGTTTGGCGTCCACAACCTTCAGCAATATTTGATGGTATAGAAACCGCAGCTCTTCTCATTTGATTTGTCAAACCAAATAATTCTTCTTTTGGAAATAATTTCGATGAATCATATAATAAATTCACTAATTTCCTAGCTGCTAACCAAACCTCCAATTTATTGTATTCCATTTTAATTGTTAGTTAATTGTCGTTAGTTGACAGTTTTAAATGCATGTAGAAAATCTATCAACCACAAACTATCAACCATCAACTAATTTAGTCCGCTATATTAGGGTTTAACCATTTACTTGCGTAATCTGTTGGAACGTTACGTCGTTTGGCGTAATCTACTACCTGATCTTCTTTTATTTTTCCGAGTCCGAAATATCGGCTTTTTGGGTTTCCGAAATAATATCCAGAAACCGATGAAGCTGGCCACATCGCCATACTTTCTGTTAGGGTTACTCCAATTTCTTCGTCAACATTTAAAAGTTTCCAAATGGTTGGTTTCTCCAAGTGATCCGGACAAGCTGGATATCCTGGCGCAGGACGAATTCCTTTATAATTTTCTTTAATCAATTCTTCATTGGTTAAGGATTCTTCTCTATCATAACCCCAGAAATCTTTACGAACTTTTTCGTGAAGATATTCGGCAAAAGCTTCAGCAAAACGATCTGCAAGTGCTTTAACCATAATCGAATTATAATCGTCAAGATCTTTCTCAAATTCAGCTGCCCATTCATCTACACCAAAACCTGTTGTTACACAAAAAGCTCCCATATAATCTTCTATTCCGCTTTCTTTTGGCAAAATAAAATCGGCTAAAGCGATGTTTGGAGCGCCTTTTGTTTTTTGTGACTGCTGACGAAGTGTTAAGAATTTCTCTAAAACTTTTCCGTTTTCATCACGCAATTCGATATCATCATCATCAACCTGATTCGCAGGAAAAATTCCGTAAATACCTTTTGCTTTTAGTTTTTTCTCAGCCAAAATCACTTTCAGCATTGCCTGAGCATCTGCAAAAACCGAAGTCGCTTCTTTACCCACAACCTCATCCGTTAAAATTGCCGGATATTTTCCGTGCAATTCCCAAGTCTGAAAAAATGGCGTCCAGTCGATATACGGAACCAAAACATCTAGTTCTACCTCAACGATTTGTTTACCAATTACTTTTGGTTTTGTTGGGGTATATTCAGACCAATCTAATGGAAATTTATTTCTTCGGGCATCTTCAATCGACAGGAAGTTTTTATCTCTCGAACGATTTAAAAACGTTTCTCTAAACGCATCATAATCTGCACGAATATCTGCTGCATATATTTTTCGGTTATGATCTAACAAATTTCCTGCAACGGTAACGGCTCTCGAAGCATCGTTTACGTGGATTACAGTTTCTCTGTATTGCGGCGCGATTTTCACGGCCGTATGCGCGCGCGAAGTCGTTGCTCCACCAATCATAATTGGTATTTTAATTCCTTGTTTGTCTAATTCTTTGGCCAAATACACCATTTCGTCAAGCGAAGGCGTGATCAATCCGCTTAAACCAATAATGTCAACATTGTGTTCTATCGCCGCAGCAATAATTTTTTCTGGAGGCACCATAACACCAAGATCTACAATCTCGTAATTGTTACACGCCAAAACCACCGAAACAATATTTTTACCAATATCGTGAACGTCACCTTTTACAGTTGCCATCAATATTTTTCCGTTTCCTTGTTTGTCTCCCGCTTGTTTACTCGCTTCAATATAAGGCAATAAATAAGCAACCGCTTTCTTCATTACACGTGCCGATTTTACTACCTGAGGCAGGAACATTTTTCCGCTTCCGAATAAATCTCCAACAACATTCATTCCTGTCATCAAATTGATTTCGATAACTTCAATTGGTTTTGTTGCTGCTAAACGAGCTTCTTCTACATCTTCTTCAATAAAAGCGTCAACTCCTTTTACTAATGAATGTGTAATACGTTCCTGAACGGTTCCTAAACGCCATTCCTGAATCGCCTTTTCATCTGATTTTACTTCGCCCTTTACGTTTTCGGCAAAATCTAAAAGTCGTTCAGTTGCATCATCGCGTCTGTCAAGAATTACATCTTCAACGTGCTCTAATAAATCTTTTGGAATGTCATCATAAATCGAAAGCATTTCCGGATTTACGATTCCCATTGTCATTCCGTTCTTGATTGCGTGGTATAAAAACACCGAGTGCATCGCTTCACGAACGGTATCGTTTCCTCTAAAAGAAAAAGAAACGTTACTAACTCCACCGCTAATATGTGCATGTGGCAAGTTATCACGAACCCATTTTGTACCCCTAAAAAAGTCCAAAGCATTTAAGCGATGTTCTTCCATTCCGGTTGCAACGGGGAAAATATTTAAATCGAAAATAATATCTTGTGGAGGAAAACCAACTTTGTTCACCAAAATATCATACGAACGCTGGCAGATTTCGACTCTTCGGTCAAAATTATCGGCCTGACCTACTTCATCAAAAGCCATAATAATAGCTGCAGCTCCGTAACGTTTGATTAATTTGGCATGGTGAATAAAGGCTTCTTCGCCTTCTTTCAACGAAATCGAGTTTACAACGCTTTTTCCTTGTACTACTTTTAAACCTGCTTCAATGATTTCCCATTTCGAGCTGTCAATCATAATTGGCACTCTCGAAATGTCGGGTTCTGATGCAATTAAATTCAAAAATTTAGTCATTGCCTGAACTCCATCAAGCATTCCTTCATCCATATTAATATCGATGATTTGTGCCCCTCCTTCTACTTGTTGTCTTGCAATATCAAGTGCCTCATCATATTTCTCTTCCTTGATTAAGCGAAGGAATTTTCTTGAACCTGTTACATTCGTACGCTCGCCAATGTTTACAAAAACACTGGTTGGCGTAATAATTAACGGTTCTAATCCTGCTAATACAAGGTCTCTTCTGTTTTCTGTCATTTTCTTTTTTCAATTTTCAACGGAATAAATTCCGTTGCTACAATATGTTTCGTTCCTATGGAACTTTTATTTCAACGTCTTACTTGTCTTAGCGAGGAACGAAGCAATCTCATTCTACTATTTTCAATACTATTTTGGGCGTGTTTCGCCGCGGCGAACCGGGCTATTCGCTATTAGTCCTCGCACTTCCTTCGTCAGGCTGTGGGCTATCCGCTGCTATCCCTCACGCAAATTCGGTTTCAAACAACCTTTGTATTCTTCACTATTTCAATTATTGTTTTTTGAAAAGATTTTTTTCAAAACTTGAATCTTTCTACCTTTTTCTTTTCTCATTAGATCAATTCTTTACCAATAAAAGTGACGATGGAACCGACGGATAGGTGTTTTTTTTCTCAGGAAAATCAAAAAGTTTTTCGAATACGTTTTCTTTAGGTTTATATCTAAAAAAAACACCGCTTCCTAATTCACCGCCAAAAGCTGTTACTCCATAAAAATCATTTGCATAATAACATAAAGGTCCTTCTAACACACTTCCGGTTGTTTTTACACTAAATAAATCTGTATTCACAAATTTATTCTTCTCGTTTTTTACATAAATAGCAGCCAAGTCAAATTTGACAGCTGATCTGCCATTCTTTAATTCATTTCTACTTACTAAACTAGCTTGTCCAAAACAAATTATCGCTTTAGGAATACTATCCGTTAGAGACTTTCTATAAAATTGATCAGACGTTATTGGAAAATTATAAACTACTTTTTCAGCATATATGTTTGTATATCCATAAGGCCCTCCCTTTTTATCATTAAAATAGTTATTACTTTTAACTGAAGCAGAATCAATTTTACCTTCTGAATTGGCATACAAAAGATTCCCTTTAGAATAAATTAAATTTCCATTAACTCCTGATTTAAAATATTCGATAACTTTGATTTTTTTTGATTTCAGGTTAAAACCAAAAATACCTCCATTTTTTGGACTATCATTTATACCAAATAACCCATACAATTCATCGCCTGCTATCACTGGAGCTCCAACCGGTTTTTCAAAAAGATATTTAGAATTTTCTTTTTTACTAAGTACAGTGACTACATCACCTTCTAATTTTTTATTCAAATCAATATTCTGCGGGTTTTCAGTTGTTTTAAGTATTACCTGATTGTTGTTTCTGTTTTCTAATACTACTGAATCGTCTTTGGGCATTGATTTATCTAATGGTTCATCGCTCCCAAATTTTAAAAGCACTACAATTTTATTATTTTCCGGCTCGTAATAAAATATTTTTGGTAATGACTTTGGATCTGAATTCCCTGCAAATCCATACATTTTTCCATTAGAATCTAAACTTAAACCAGCTGCAGGACTCGAAATGTGATAATCATAGAAATCTATTAATTTCTCAAACTTATTATCTTTTACAGAAATCCTGTAAATTGTTCCGTTGTCACTTTTACCTCCCTCCATTGTTACACCATAAACGTAATCCTTATAAAACAATAGATTCCCGATTGGCTTACGTCCATCTGCACTATTCTGGAAGTTTATTAATTGTTTATAACTCTGATTTTTTAGATCAATAGTAAATATGTTTCCATAACGTGTAAATTGTCCTCCTTCAGTCGAAATACCAATGACAGATGTTTGATCCTGAAAAACAAATCCATTATTAAAATCATATCCTTTTTGTCTGTCAAAATGCAGCATTGTCTTAAATTCTTTTTTTGCCGTATTATAACTAAAAGCTGTACCGCAATCATAAAGTCCTCCTTTTGATAAAAGGCCTAAAATTTCTCCATTTTCAGAAAGGCTTAAAATTCCTTTTGATTCCTTGCCTGTTTCTTTTTCAGAAAGATGAACAAGAACTTTATACGTAGCTTTTTTTAAATCGTATTCAAAAACAACTCCTGAATCGTTCTTACCTCCATACGATGTGACACCAATTAAAATCGATTCGTTTAAAGAAAGCATCTGCGATTGTATAAAACTTCCCTCTACTTTATCAAAGGATAATAAAGGTGATAGTATATTTTTAACCGGATCAAATTCAAACAATTTTCCATCTTTATAGGAAAGCCCCTCGGAAGTTGAACCTAGAATTTTTCCTGATTTAGTAATCGTTAAAGGAGCTAAGGGATATGCCCCGTTTTTACCATCAAAATCAACGCATTTTTTATAAATATTCTTTTCTAAGTCATACGAATACAATGCTCCTTTATCATATTGCCCTCCGTTTTGTGTTAGTCCGTACAAGGTATTATTTACTACTGCTAATTGCGTTTTCTTTCCCAGACTCGAATACGCTTTTCCTCCATCAAAATCATGCAATACTTTGATGCTGTTTTTATCCAAATCATAGCAAAAAATAATCCCTTTACGATTAGCTCCTCCTTCATAAGTAACTCCATATAATTTGTTGTCTAACAATAATAATCCTCCTTGAGGAGACCAGCCATCATTACTGCTAAAATTGAATAGCACTTTATAATTTTTGGATAAAGGATCAAATTGAAAAATTACACCGCCTCTATGTAAACCACCGGAAGCAATTCCGTAATAAGTACTCGCATTTTTTTTACACAAAACGCCATTCGGCCATTCGCCAACAACTGTTTCAAATGAATGTTTTATTTTAAAATTTTCTCCTTTTTCATTTATACTATATACAGATCCTCCATAATATTCTCCGCCAGTTTCAGATGTTCCCCAAAATGAAATATTTTGTGAAAAGGCATTATTCTGAAAAACAATAACAAAAACGATTATAAATAATCTTTTTATTATCGAAAACAATTTGTCATTATTTCTCAAAAGTTGTAAAATCATAAATTGAAATAAAAATTTTCTAAGTATTATGTGTTTATTCTAATTATACTTCTGTTATTTTAAAAAAACTGATACTATATTATTATGCAAAAACCGGCGCCACTCTAGGTTTATAATCCTTAGCAACTTCAGCAATTAATCGAATATGATCCGGAGTTGTTCCGCAACAACCACCAATTATATTGATTAAATTATCATCTAAATATTCTTTGATGAAAGCCTGAGTTTGTTCTGGTGTTTCATCGTATTGTCCGAATGCGTTTGGTAAACCTGCATTTGGATGTGCCGAAACATTAAAACTTGTATGTTGTGCCAATGTTTTTAAGTACGGTTTCAACAAATCGGCTCCAAGAGCGCAATTGAATCCTACACTTAATAACGGAATATGCGAAACAGAAATCAAAAACGCTTCAACAGTTTGCCCGGAAAGTGTTCTTCCTGAAGCATCTGTAATCGTTCCTGAAACCATAATTGGAATATCAAGATTACGTTCTTCTTTTACTTCTTCAATGGCAAAAAGTGCTGCTTTTGCATTTAAGGTATCGAAGATTGTTTCTACCAAAAGTAAATCGCAACCTCCATCCATTAGGGCTTCTACTTGTTGTTTGTAAGCAATTCGTAAATCATCAAATGTTACGGCTCTGTAACCCGGATCGTTTACATCTGGTGACATACTTGCCGTACGGTTTGTTGGTCCAATTGATCCGGCTACGAAACGTGGCTTATCTGGATTTTTGGCTGTAAACTCATCGGCTACTTCTCGGGCAAGTTTTGCCGATTCGTAGTTTAATTCGTAAACGTACTCTTCCAGGAAATAATCGGCCATACCGATTGTCGTTCCTGAAAAAGTATTGGTTTCTACGATGTCTGCGCCGGCTTCGTAATAAGCGGCGTGGACATCGCGGATTGCCTGTGGTTGTGTTATGGATAGTAAATCGTTATTTCCTTTTAACGGATGCGGAAAATCTTTGAAACGCTCTCCACGAAAATCTTCTTCGGAGAAATTATAGCGTTGCAACATGGTTCCCATTGCTCCATCTAGGATTAGGATATTTTTTTTTATTGCTTCCTGAATTGTTGTTGACATATCTTTTGGCTTTTAGCTACTAAGACGCTAAGGCTCTAAGTTGCTAAGTTTTTATTTAATTATAATTTCCGCTTTAAAAACCTGTCGGTTTTAATACGCTTTTGATTCACTTTAATTCCAAAAATTTACTATTAATGGCTCATTAGCCCCGATTAAGCCGGTATCCTCGCAATGAAATAGAGAGATATAGGCGAAAGCGGGAACGATTGACAGCAAAAATTCATCAATGATTCGCTCATAATACTGAAATTCAGTAAAATTATGTTGTAAGGTTGTCAGGAAAAGTTGGAGAAATACTTTATGTATTTGTGTTATCTATCTTTAATACTATGAATTAGTAAAAAGTAGAATGTAGCACCTTCTTTATGATAAAGGGTTGCTAAGGTTTCATTGGGTCTTTCCCTCCGCCTTTCGTGATAACTTTCAGTAATTTTAAGAACAGTGCAAAGTAAAGACATAAGCTTAACAATTGCAAGTTTTTTTTAAGTTTCTGAGGGACTAAGTTACTAAGGTTCTAAGTTTAAAACTCTATTTAGTCTATTGTTTATATTTTGAGAATATTTTTATCGCTTCTTAATGATCCATAGATTCATTATTCTTTGCTTGTTTCAGTCCAGTTTCAATTTTTTCTTTTTCTGCTTTTGATGAATTTTCAAACCAATCTTTAATAATAGACTTACCGATAGTACGTTATTTCAAAATTTTGAACCTGATTTAAATAGAAATAATTTGTAATTAATTTTTGTAAAACATTAATTTTTTCCTGGAGCTGTTTTGCTCTTTTACTTCCTTTCTCTTTACTATCTCTTGAATCTTCTTGATTATATGGATCTTGACTTTCTTCATCTGAAACATATTGCATTAACGATTTTATGTATAAGTCTTTCTGTTTTTGAAAATTATATTTCTTATCAAAATATTCTTTTCCTTTTGCTAATTGATAAATCGAATATTCTACAGAAGCATTTAGTCTTTTATGTTGATGCCCAAAATAAGTTCCGCCGTAATTTAGACCTTCGTAAAGACCATTAACTGCACGATACAATTGAACTAATGTTTCTCTTTCTGTTTTAAACTTCTTTTCGCCATTTTTTTGTTTAAGATAATAACTATACAATAAACAAAATGAGTCTTCACCTGCTTCACTACTAAATGTTAAATCTTCTTTTTCTCCATCTTCATTAATGTAATATTGCCATGATGTACTTGCGTATGATTCTTCTGGATTTGAATGAAATTCTGATTTAAATACAGGAAAAAGCTTTTCAATTTTATTCAATTCATTTCTTGAAATTATTAGGGAATCAACTCCTTCCTCTGCATAAATAAGTATCTTTTCTTTTTCAAGTTTTGGATCGTTATACAAATGAGGTAAACATGCTGTTTCCTTCTTTTCAGAGATTTTTACTTTACTTGGTTCTTGTTTAGTTTTTTGGCAGCCAGCTAAAAAACCTAAGAAAACAAATAGTAGGATTATTGTATTCTTCATTTATTAGTTCAAATATTTTTTCCATTAAAGATATAGAATAACACATTACGTTTTAAAAAAGAAAAAGCTCAAACTAAAAGTTTGAGCTTTATATATAAATCTTAGCGGCTTAGTCCCTTAGAACCTCAGCACCTCAGACTAAACTATTGCCTTAACAACCGCTTTTGGAGCTTCTTTACGAGTTCCGTCGAAACCGTCTACACCAGAAACTGTGGTATATTTTAATACGTATTTTTTTCCTGGATTGATAATTTGGTAAGCTGCCTGACACATTAAAGTGGCTTCGTGGAAACCACAAAGGATTAATTTCAACTTTCCTGGGTATGTATTTACGTCTCCAATAGCGAAGATTCCCGGAATATTTGTCTGGTAATCTAATGCGTTATTTACTTTAATAGCATTTTTTTCGATATCTAATCCCCAGTCTCCAATTGGTCCTAATTTTGGTGTTAATCCAAAAAGCGGAATAAAATAATCGGTTTCGATCTTACGGTGTGCTCCGTTTTCTTCGATATCTAATGATTCAATATGCTCTGCACCATTGATTCCGATAACTTCTGCTGGTGTAATTAATTTAATTTTTCCTGAAGTTTTTAATTCTTGTACTTTTTCTACAGAATCTAAAGCTCCTCTAAATTCGTTTCTACGGTGAATTAATGTTACTTCTGAAGCTACATTAGAAAGGAAAATACTCCAGTCTAATGCTGAATCTCCTCCTCCGGCAATTACAACTCTTTTATCTCTAAATTTTTCAGGATTTTTGATAAAGTATTTTACTCCTTTATTTTCATAAAACTCGATATCTTCAATAAGAGGCTTACGTGGCTCAAAACTTCCTAAACCTCCAGCAATTGCAATAACTGGCGCATGAAATTTAGTTCCTTTGTTTGAGGTTACAATAAAACTTCCGTCTTCTTGTTTTTCGATAGTTTCTGCACGCTCTCCTAATGTATAACCTGGCTCAAATTGTTTAATTTGTTCTTGTAGGTTATCAATTAAATCTCCTGCTAAAACTTCTGGAAAACCAGGAATATCATAAATAGGTTTTTTTGGATATAACTCTGAAAGTTGTCCTCCTGCTTGTGGTAAAGCATCTAAAATATGACATTTTAGTTTTAATAATCCTGCCTCAAAAACGGCAAACAAACCTGTTGGCCCTGCTCCAATTATAAGTATATCTGTTTTAATCATTATGGTATTTATTTATAATCATTCTTAATAATACAAAGAAACGAATAATTTATTCTATTTTCAATGATTTTTATCATTCATTTCTTTGAGAATTTTTTTACTCTATTTTTTTAACGAAGCGGTAATCTCGTTCATTCTTTTAACCTTATCTTCAAAGTTGCCTTTCAATGTTTTTCGATATTCATTCAGATTTTCTACCATTTGATTGATATCGTCCGGAATTACTTCTTCAAAAAACTCACGCAACCTTTTGGCTGTTGTTGGCGATTTTCCGTTGGTCGAAATGGCAATTTTCACATTTCCTTTTGTTACAATTCCGCCTAAGTAATAATCACATAAATCGGGCGTATCGGCAATATTGCAAATCAAATAACGCTTTCGGGATAAATCGTATACTTTTTTGTTGACTTTTAAATCATCCGTGCAAGCAATTACCATATGACGTTTTTTGAGCATTTTCTTTTTAAACTTCGATTCTGTTAATATAATCGAAGGATGTTTCTCTGCCAAAACCTTAATTTCTAAATGAAAATGTGGCGCGACAACCTCTACATTTGCATTTGGACTTGACTTTAATAAAAAAGAAAGTTTCTCTAATCCTACATTTCCTCCTCCAACAATTAAAACATTCAAATTGTGAAGTTTTAAGAATATTGGATATAATTCGTTCTGTTCCATTTTAATTTAATTTCATCTAGTAAAATTAGATGATTTTTTTGAACATTAGAAAAATCTAATATTGCAATGTTTATCGTTTTCCCCAGATTAATCCCGAAGCCTCGGGACGGCGCTACAATATGAATTGTTCCTCCGGAACTTTATCTAGCGATTTCTTTTGATAAAAATTCTTCGTAAAATCCTTTTAGTTTATTGCTTTCGCGAACAACGTTTCCGAGGACAATAATCGCTGGTGAACTCAGTTTTTGCTGTTTTACAACATCTAAAATAGAATCTACTGTTCCAACGCCAACTTTTTCATCGGCTGTTGTTCCGTTTTGAATAATTGCGACAGGTAAATCTCCTTTATCTTCTTTTTGAAACAAATCGATAATTTGCGGCAATTTGTGCATTCCCATCAAAATAACAACCGTTGCAGATGATTGAGCCGCCAGCGCCACATCTGAAGACAATTTTCTATCAGAAGTAGTTCCTGTAATTGCCCAAAAACTCTCTGAAACGCCTCTTTTGGTAATTGAAATTCCCTGACTTGCCGGAACTGCTACTACCGAAGATATTCCGGGAACGACAACTGTTTCAATTCCGAAGCTCTCTGCAAATTCTATTTCTTCGCTTCCACGTCCAAAAATAAATGGATCTCCGCCTTTTAATCGCACTACATTTCCGTAAGTCAATGCATTATCAACAATCAACTGATTTATTTGATCTTGAGCGTAGGCGTGATTTCCTATTTTTTTTCCAACAAAAATTTTGATGGCATTTTTAGGAGCATATGCTAATATTTCGTCGTTGGCCAATGCATCGTACAAAACCACATTTGCTTCAGCTAGTGCTTTTACGGCTTTGAGCGTAAGCAAATCCGGATCTCCGGGACCTGCGCCAACTAAAGTTACTTTGGGTTTTATTGTATTATGCATTTGCTAATTCTTGAGCTCTATATTTTTCTATGGTATCAAAAAAAGAAATTCCTTGTTGAATGTATGCTTTTGCAAATTCTTCTGAAGGATCGTTTTGATTAATTTGATACACTAAGTCTCTAAATGTTGTTGACAATTCTATTTTTGATGTTGATGTAAAAACGGTGTCAAATAAATCTACAATTCCTGCATGATTATTTGTTTTTTCGTTCTCTGCAAGCAACAATGCTTTTGCACCATTTACAAATCCTGCATACGCATGGTAAATTGCATCTGACCATTTTCCTTCGTCGAATGATTCCTGAGCGAATGTCAATTTATCTTTGGCTTCTAATAATAAAGTTGCCACTAAATCGATCACAACTCCAGCACATTCTCCAACTCCAACTGCTTTTACGTAATTATCGGCATTTCCCCAATCGATAAAATCAGCTTCGGTTAAATTGGTAACATCTGCAAAAGGTTTTAAAATTTCGTAGAAATATTTCTCTCCTTTTAAATCGTAATAATTAAGGAATTTTTCGCCTTTTGCATTTGCATCAAAATCATTTAAAATGGTACGCAATGCATCTGGTCCTCTACGGCTTGGGATTTTAATTACTTTATCGGCAAAACGACCAGCGCCATTCCCCAATCGTCCTCCACCTAATAAAACTTGTAAAGCCGGAGCTACTAGTTTTCCTGAGTTAATAGACATTCCTTGAAATCCAATTGCAGACATATTGTGCTGTCCGCAAGCATTCATACAACCAGAGATTTTTATTTCAATTTCCTCATTATTTAAATACTGAGGATATTCTGCATTCAGTACTTTTTCTAATTCTTCTGCAATACCGGTACTACTTGCAATCCCCAAATTACAAGTATCAGTACCCGGACATGCCGTAATATCTGCCGTAGAATTATATCCTAAATGAACAAAATCCAGTTTGGCTAATTCTTGATAAAAGAAAGGCAAATTTGCTTCTTTTACGTGACGTATTACAATATTTTGACGCAATGAAAAACGTAATTCATTTGCTGCGTAATTTTTAATTAAATCAGCTAATAATCTGGCTTTATCAGTATAAAAATCTCCTAATAAGACTTTGATTCCAATAGCGTAATAACCTGCTTGTTTTTGTGCAATTACATTCGATTTTTTCCAAGCTTCATATGCTTTTGCATCTTCGATTGTAACTTGTGGCACCTCTAATAATGGCTCTGGAATTGAGCCATCAAAAGCTGTTGTATCTATTTCGTATGTTTCAAAAGCGATTGCTTTTTTCTCTTTTTCAACCAAATCAAGAAAAACATCTCTTCCCATTTCTTTAATCAAGAATTTCATACGTGCTTTCATTCTTTTAGCACGCTCTCCATATCTATCGAAAATACGGATTATTCCTTCTGCTGTTGGAATAATTTCGTTTACGGGAACAAATTCCGAAAGCAATTCAGCATGCGCTGGCTGAGATCCTAAACCTCCTCCAAACATGATTTTGAAACCTTTTTGTCCGTCTTTAATTTTCGGAATAAATCCTAAATCATGTAAATAACTCAAAGCTGTATCTTCGTCAGATGATGAGAACGAAATTTTGAATTTACGCCCCATTTCCTGACAAATTGGGTTTCTTAACAGATATTGAAAAAGTCCGTGTGCGTAAGGCGAAACATCAAATGGTTCGTTTACATCTACTCCTGCTAATTCGCTTCCTGTAATATTTCTAACGGTGTTTCCGCAAGCTTCACGAAGTGTAATATCATCTTTAGCCAAATCTGCCCAAAGTTCTGGTGTTCTGTCTAAACTTACATAGTGAATCTGGATATCCTGACGTGTTGTAATATGTAAACGTCCTGTAGAATATTCATCAGAAACTTTGGTAATACGCACTAATTGCTCGCTGGTCACTTTACCATAAGGCAATTTGATACGAATCATTTGAACGCCTTCCTGACGTTGCCCGTAAATTCCACGCGCTAAACGAAGGCTACGAAAACGCTCATCATCAATTTTTCCTCCACGGAATAAGTGAATCTTTTTTTCTAATTCGATAATCTCTCTTTGAACTACCGGATTTTCTATTTCTGTTCTAAAACTTTCCATTTCTCTTTAGTTGTTGGTTGTCAGTTGTTGGTTGTTGGCTTGTTGGCAGAATCACTATCAACGAAAAACCATTAACTATCCACTATCGAATAAATCCTACTCCTGCTGTTGTGTTTGTTGCTGTATCAATTAAGATGAAAGCTCCGTTTGATTTGTTTTCGTTGTAAGCGTCAAAATATAAAGGTTTACTTAATTTGATGCTTACTTCGCCTATTTCGTTTATTGCTAATTGAGAAGCAGGTGTAGTTCCAGAATAATCTGTTGCTATTGTATTTTTAACGCTTTCGATTTTAGCCAAAACTCTATTGGTATTGTGTTGTACCAGATATTTTGTTCCCGGAACCAATTTTTTGCTGTCCATCCAACAAATTGTAGTGTCGATATCTTTTTCAATTTTTGGAAGTTCTGATGATTTTACAATCATATCACCTCTTGTTACGTTGATGTCATTTTCTAATTCGATTGTGATTGATGAACCTGCAACAGCTTCGTCAAATGTTTTATCGAAAAAGTGAATTTTTGATACTTTTGATTCTGTTAAAGAAGGAAGAACCGTTACAGCATCTCCAACTTTAATCGAGTTTCCATACAATTTTCCTGCGTAACCTCTAAAATCGTGGTATTCTTCAGTTTTTGGACGAATCACGGTCTGAACCGGAAAACGTGCTTTTCCTGCTTCAAAAACATCATGAGAATGTAATCCTTCTAAATGTTCTAAAACTGTTTGCCCATCGTACCAAGGCATATCTTTTGATTGATCAACCACATTTCCACCATTGATTGCGCTTAAAGGAATATAACTTACGTTTTGCTCTTTAAAAGTACTTTTTGCGTTTAATGCCTGAAAATCGGCTTTGATTTTATTGAAAACTTCTTCTGAGTAATCAACTAAATCCATTTTGTTAATCGCAACAATTACTTCTTTTACTCTCAATAAATTATTGATAAAAAAATGACGGTATGTTTGCTCAATTACACCTTTTCTGGCGTCAATTAAAATGATCGAAACTTGAGAAGTCGAAGCTCCTGTAACCATGTTTCTGGTATATTCTACGTGACCCGGAGTATCGGCAATAATGTAACTTTTCTTTGCTGTCGAAAAATAAATATGCGCTACATCAATCGTGATTCCTTGTTCTCTTTCTGCCACTAAACCGTCAGTTGCCAGTGAGAAATCAAGATAATCGTATCCTTTTTGTTTACTGCTTTTTTCGATTGCTTCTATCTTGTCAGTTGTCAATGATTTTGTATCGTACAATAACCTTCCGATCAAAGTACTTTTTCCGTCATCTACACTTCCTGCTGTTGCTATTTTTAAAACTTCCATTCTTATATTTTGTTTCAGGTTTAATTTTTTTTGTTTCAAGTTTAATGTTTCAGGTTGTTGAAACGCTCTCACTAAAATTTAAATCTGTATATTTTTGTTTTCTTGATTCTAACTTTTAATTCATTCTGAATTGCATTTATAATTCACAATTCATAACTCATAATTATTAAAAGTACCCTTGTTGTTTTCTCTTTTCCATTGCGGCTTCAGAACGTTTGTCATCAATTCTGGCTCCTCTTTCAGAAATGGTTGATTCTCTAATTTCGCCTACAACTTCTTCGATTGTTGCTGCGTAAGATTCAACAGCGGCTGTACAACTCATATCTCCAACGGTTCTGAAGCGAACAATTCTTTCTTCGATTTGTTCGTCTTCTTCTTGGTACACAAAAGGAGAATGCGACCAGATTAAACCGTCTCTCAAAAAAACTTTTCTTTTATGTGAAAAATAGATTGACGGAATTTCGATATGTTCCTTTTCAATATAACTCCAAACATCTAATTCTGTCCAGTTTGAAATTGGGAAAACACGAACGTTTTGTCCATTTTCGATTTTTCCATTCAAAATATCAAACAACTCAGGTCTTTGATTTTTTTCGTCCCATTGTCCGAAATCATCACGAACTGAAAAAATACGTTCCTTAGCTCTTGCTTTTTCTTCGTCGCGACGTGCGCCACCAATACAAGCATCAAACTTAAATTCTTCAATTGCATCTAAAAGTGTTGTGGTTTGCAGGCTGTTTCTACTAGAATATTTACCTGTTTCCTCTACTACTTTTCCTTCATCAATAGCATCCTGAACATTACGAACGATTAATTCTAAACCTAATTCCTCAACTAATTTGTCTCTGAAAGCGATTGTTTCAGGAAAATTGTGTCCTGTATCAACGTGCAATAGAGGAAACGGAATTTTAGCAGGAAAAAATGCTTTTTGCGCTAAACGTACTAATGTTATAGAATCTTTTCCTCCAGAGAAAAGTAAAACCGGTTTGTCAAACTGTGAAATTACTTCTCTGAAAATGTATATTGCTTCACTCTCTAAAGCGTTTGTTTTTAATACTGAACTCATTGTTTTTTTGTTTGATATTTTTTAGTTTCAAGTGTTAGGTTTTAAATTGTGAGTTATCCTAAAACTTTCCCCTATTTATTCTGTTTTCTTTATTCTATTCTCTGTAGAAAGTCTTGCTTCTTGTCTCTTCTACTCTTTTTTAGCACTATGAAGCCCACACTCTTTATGGCTTGACTCCCAATACCATCGTCCGGCTCTAATATCTTCACCTGGAAAAATTGCTCTGGTACAAGGTGCGCAACCTATGCTTACAAAACCTTGTTTGTGTAATGCATTTTGAGGAACATTGTTTTCTTGTAGATAGGCTTCAACTTCTTCTAAAGTCCATTTTAGTAATGGATTGAATTTTATGATTTCGAATCCGCCATCGTATTCAAACAAATGTAAATCTTGTCTGTTTTCTGATTGTTCGGCTCTTAAACCAGTAATCCATACTGAGTTTCCTGCTAAAGCTTTTCTTAGCGGAACTACTTTTCGAATAAAACAGCATTCTTTTCTGTTTTCAACTGAATCGTAAAAACTGTTTGGTCCTTTTGTTTTAAGTAAATTTTCGACAGCTGCTGCTTCCGGAAAATAGACTTCGATAGGTCTTTTATACTTTTTTAATGTTTTATGAAAAACGTCATAAGTTTCCTGAAACAATCTTCCGGTGTCTAAAGTAAAAACAGTAATATCAGTATTGCTTTTTGCAATAAAATCTGTAATTACCTGATCTTCCTGTCCAAAAGAAGTTGAAAAAATTACTTTTTCCGGAAATTCTTTTGCTAAAAAAACTAATGTTTCCTCTAGTGAGAAATCTTTAGTTTTGTTTAATAATTCTTCTACAATAATCGCACTCATAATCTCTTTCCTTTCTAAAATTATCTTTACAATAATTTAGATAATGTTTTTAAACTCAATAATATAATTAGTATTCCAACCGCAACCATCATTGGTTTTCTTTTGATTTTATTTACCAAATATGCCGCTAACGGTGCTGAAATTACTCCTCCCAAAATCAATCCTATAATAACTTGCCAACCGTGTATTCCTCCAAACAGCATAAAAGTGATTCCACTTGCAAACGAAATCGCAAATTCAGCAGCATTTACAGAACCTATTGTATATCTTGGATTTCTACCTCTTCCTAATAATGTCGAAGTTACGATTGGTCCCCAACCTCCTCCTCCAACAGAATCCATAAAACCTCCAAAACCAGCTAAAATGCCTAATTTTTTCGTTTTCTTTTTTACTACGGTCTTTTTCAAAGCCTTTTTTATAATTACAACTGCCAAAATAATCATGTAAACCGCAATAAATGGTTTTATAATATCTCCACTGATTACATCTGAAAGTAAATAAGCTCCTATTATCGAGCCTAAAACTCCGGGAATCAATAAGTGTTTTACCAACTTCTTATTGATGTTTCCAAAACGATGATGCGAAAGCGCCGATGCTCCGGTTGTAAACATTTCCGACACGTGAACTGCTGTACTACTAACAACGGGCGGAACTCCATAAGCTAATAAAAATGATGTTGATGTTGCTCCGTACCCCATTCCAAGTGTTCCATCAACCAATTGTGCAAAAACACCAATAGCAAAAAAAACTGCAAAATTCTGATCAAATCCATTCACAAATCCCTCTACCGAAAACTCTGCGTAGTGATTGTATATTAATGTTGATAATAAACCTACAAGTAAAACAACCGGCACTATAACCCATAACTTGTTTTTTATTGATGCATCTGTCCTAACATCATAACCATTTATTTTTAATTCATTTTCCATACGTGTGGATTGCTTTGGCTTGCAAAATCTATTACCCTATCGGGTTAATAGATTACTGTGCAAAATTAATACTTATTTCTAAATATCAAAACATTATTTAATTTTTTTACAACTCTAATTCTCTTTGCATTAAGCAAGTAGCAAGTCTGTGTACTTTAACAAAAATAACTTCTTAAGTTAAAAACTGTATTACCTTGAATTGCAACCAAATAAACAAGTAATGATATTCGTTTACAAATATAACATTTTAAAGTCTACCATATCTATAGGATAATTATAAAATTGTTTTTATTTTTACCGCAAAATATTATTCATGGATTTTCAGATAGGTCTTGTAATTGCGGGTTTGGTTGTTGGTTTTGTAGTTGGATTAACCGGTGTTGGAGGCGGCTCTTTAATGACTCCTATTTTATTGTGGTTTGGTATTCCTCCTACAACAGCTGTTGGTACAGATTTACTTTATGCTGCTTTTACAAAAATGGGAGGCGTATTTGTACATCATAAAAAAGGAAATATTAATTGGAAGATTACAGGATGGCTAACTTTAGGAAGCGTTCCTGCTGCTTTACTGACTTTATGGATATTGCACAGTATTAAAACGGATATTTCGACTATAAATGCTGTAATAAAATACAGTTTAGGTTGGGCTTTGCTTTTTACTTCGGTTGCTATTTTATTCAAAAAAAGACTTTTAGCTTTATCTCAAAAACATGCAGGAGATAGATTTCATAGTGAAAGTCATACTCAAAATATGCTTACTATAGGAATTGGTGTTTTACTTGGTGCAACTGTTACATTAACATCTATTGGAGCCGGAGCACTAGGAACAGTTACTTTATTTTTCTTATATCCACTTCTACCAACGCCACGTTTGGTTGGAACTGAAATTGCTCATGCTGTTCCTTTAACACTTGTTGCAGGAATTGGGCATGCTTCTATGGGTAATTTAGATTTGGTTTTATTAGGTCAATTATTATTAGGATCTCTTCCCGGAATTTATATTGGAAGTATGC
>Ga0302173_10000506_pt1 | contig 21129 bp, 24 predicted proteins | sample I_Fen_N3_1_FD_198785 | JGI IMG/M metagenome (GOLD analysis project Ga0302173, IMG submission 198785) | Peat permafrost microbial communities from Stordalen Mire near Abisko, Sweden - I_Fen_N3_1 | ecosystem: Environmental > Terrestrial > Soil > Wetlands > Permafrost | place: Sweden: Abisko... | reverse complement strand
ACTGACGCGTCAATGACCCTCATTTCGGGACAAGACTGGGATCATCCGGTTTGCGAAGAGTGGGTCGAAAATTTAGAAACTGCCGTCAGAAAGACCGGGCCAGACGTCATTTTGGTCGCCCATAGTCTTGGCTGCCTGCAGGTTGCTAACTGGGCACAATATAGCCGCACGGTTGTGAGAGGCGCGTTGCTGGTCGCGGTACCCGATCCCACACGCGATGTGTTTCCAGAAGAGGCTAAGAGGTTTAGTGTTCCCCGGAGTGAAAAGCGTTTCGCATTTCCGAGCATGATGATTGCCAGTTCCAATGACCCTTATGCCGATATCCATTACAGCCAGTGCTGTGCCGATGCCTGGGGCAGTAGTGTGGTCAATATCGGTGAGCGAGGGCATATCAACGCAGCCAGTGGGCTCGGTGAATGGCCTCAAGGACGAGCATGGTTAAAAGAGCTTATTGCCATGTCCATGAGCGCCTCCGGAAATAAATAAATCCACTGTGATCTGATTAGTAGGATCGTATGGTTTAATTGCTTCCAGAAGATAAGAATTGCAAAAATGACAAAAACACTAGCTGAGATAGGCTTACTTATGATGATAAATCCGGAAATAAAAAATGATGACCTACATTTACCTCCTGATGGACTCCCTTGTTATCGCATTCTGACAGGCAAGGATGACGCTAAATTTTGTCATCGTGTTTCAGAAGCGCTGTCGCTTGGTTATCAACTATATGGTTCCCCAGCCGCGACGTTTAATGGTCAGGATGTTATTGTCGCACAAGCCATCATATGGCCAGAGGCACAGTAGAGTCCGATTTGAATACCATGAGCTTCATAGCAGTAGTGTCGGCTGGCAGCGTGCCTCAGTATCGCTCTTGACCTTAACCCCGTTAATTAATATATCGTAATGTTAGTAATGGCTTAACCAGTTGTGAGAACAATTGCGAACTTCCGATTCTCGCTCATAGCCGCCTCTGGTCTTAGCGGAGGGCAGTTTTGTGCCATGAGCGGACGTTGCTCAATCACATGGAATCTTTAAAATGCGTCAGTCTTTTCAAAACAAACCCTACTAAGAAGGCATCTGCACACGTTCACAAACTACCCATAAGAAATTAAAAGTGCACTATAAATGATATAGATATGGCAGAAATCGATAATGATTAGCATTATCACTTCATCTTTAGCCATAAAGTTTCTCATTTGCAATTAGTTAGATACATTCCCTATAAATCGATAAATTATTGGTTTTTTCAACCATTAATTAACATAATTAATCATTTATTAACATATTTAACTTTTATTGCGCCCATACACTTCCTTACATTGACTAATTATTATCATTGATTAATATCAATGCATACCTGAATAAAATAATATAAATCATTACCAATACATGGAGTGTTATGGATTCATATAATAAAGAAACCATTCGAAACACATATTCAGCAGGCTTGATTCATCACCTCACCCTTGTGGTTGGTCTTGTGTGTGTGGGAATAGGACAAACACTTTTATACACGATTTTGGGACCAGCAAGTCGCGAAATTGGAATTTCAGATTTTTCTGTTGGTATCATTGTTACAATAGCAGCACTAGTTATTACTCTTTCTTCGGGTATGTGGGGGAGGCTAATAGATAGACTTGGGAGTAGAAATGCATATCTTGCTGGAATGATTTTTTATACAACTGGAACCCTATTTTTAGGTTATGGACTACATATCAGTGTAAATCATTCTATTTCTGCCCTTTCAGCATTTTACCTTTTACTCGTTATAAGAAGCTTAACGGGATTTTTAACGGCAGGTATTCACCCTGCCGCAATGACATATGTTGCTGAAAGCACAAGTAGTAAAGAAAGAGGCGCCGGAATTGCCCTTATTGCCTCTGCATATGGAATAGGTTCAATTATCGGGCCTATATTGGGATCTGTTATAGGAAAAGTATCTTTTCTTCTTCCTATTTTGGTCGCTTCTGCAATTTCTTTGTTAGGGGTAATATTAGGTTTTTTAGTTTTAAAGCCACAAAAAAAGTCACTTACTAATAAAGAAAAAGAAAGAATATTAATACGATTAACAGATAAAAGAGTTCTCCCTATTTTTATTGGAATATCATTGACGTATGTCGGATTTTCATGTTTTCAGCAAACATTATCATTTTATGTGCAAGATGTGTTTAATCTTAGTCCAGAAAGATCAATATCAAAAATAGGTGGGCTTTTCGCGACCATGGCTATTTTCATGATTATCACCCAATTATTACTCATTCAGATCATTAAGCCAAGTATCAACTTTCTATTATACTGCGGAATGTGGTCTTGCGTTACTGGCTTTATGTTTCTAATTTTAACGACTCAAACGTTTAACGGATTATACTTAGCTTGTGGGTTTCTAGGTATTGGTTTTGGAATGATGATACCTGCCATACAGTCATCGGCTTCGTTGGCTGTAACGAAAGACGAACAAGGTGGAGTTTCTGGTTTTCTATTTGGTGCTTCAGCTTTTGGTTATGTCATTGGACCAGCATTAGGGACCTATATATATAGCATTAATTCAAATATATTATTTTTAATTTGCATAGTGGTTACTTTTTTATCAGTCTTTTCAACTAGAATAGTTTTGAATAAAAAATAGAAACTTCAGTCACCAGCTAATGGGATCTTATATTCTCCTTTGGGAGGGTATTGGGTAAGGAGTGCTATAGCACTATTTATAAATAGATAGATAAAGGAAGTATCAATGCAAAATGTTAGCATAATGAGCAATACAAATATCTTAGCCGCAGAAACTAAGCCAGCACGCATGGCTGCGGAAACTAAACCAGCACGCATGGCCGCGGAAACTAAACCAGCACGCATGGCCGCGGAAACTAAGCCAGCACGCATGGCCGCGGAAACTAAGCCAGCACGCATGGCCGCGGAAACTAAGCCAGCACGCATGGCCGCGGAAACTAAGCCAGCACGCATGGCTGCGGAAACTAAGCCAGCACGCATGGCTGCGGAAACTAAGCCAGCACGCATGGCTGCGGAAACTAAGCCAGCACGAATGACGACGGAAATACATTAATTCCCTCACTTGGAAATAACAGCCAATTAGTTTAAATAAGGCTCGAAAGAGCCTTTTATATAAAGGGATTATTATGTCTAAGAAAGAAGAGTTTCTAAATTCTAGTGTGACGAAATTAGCTTTCTCATTTGATGCGTTGGATCCAATAAGACAATTATATTATGATATTCTGGATAACAACCTTCATCCATCTGTAGATATTGGAATTAAAGCCCATGAAGATTATAGCGATGAATTTAAAAGCGTAAGCATGCGATGGTATTTTGCTAAGTCTCCTGAAGCAATTAAGATCTTCCGAGATGTTCTTGACGGTTGTGAGTTGGCTTTAAGCCGAGACATCATCGGTAAAAGTCGAAATACAATGCGAGTAGTACAGGCCAATATAATTGAAACTATTGGTAGTTATCCTACTGGCCGATGGCATTCTGACTTCCATCACACTAAACTAGGAACAAATGAAAGTGGGACGCTTTTAACACCGCTTTTTCCTTTTCAACCTTATTTTGGCGGTCTCGAAACTACTTCTGCCCATCGTGATGAATACGATGCTTATGATGAACTTGCGACTGTTCACAAATATCAAGAAGGGCAAGGAATCCTCTTTGATGGCACATCGACAATTCATAGGACCCAGTCATATAAAGCCTATCCAGGGGATAAAAGAATTCTCGTTTGTTGGCAATTTGGGTGTACACGTGATGAATTGCAACCTGTGCTTACAGAGGTAGGTGAAAATAATGGTGACCCCATGTTTTTTCATGAGCATGATTATGCATGAATAAATTTAAAGTACCTTTCTAGTTTTTTATAGTGCACTTATAGAATTCAATCCCCGTTGATTTTTATATCGATGGGGGTTAATTTATAGTACATGTCGAGTTATCTTTAAGGTTTTTTGAAATTCATCCTTTGAAATAACCGTGCAAATTATTTTACTAATAGACGGTAGTAAATAGGATCGAGCAATGAAAAAGTTATATCTATGTCTCAGGGGGAGGGTTACCAGAATTTGTTAGTTTTAACAGTGGTTAGAAAGAAATGTGAAGACCCATCGGAAATTCTAGCGTTGAATTATATAGTTAATGAGTTGATTGATTCGTAGAGACTATTCGTTTAATACGAATAGCCTAGGTGACTTTAAAACTATAGTGCTAGCTCAAATCACTCTTCAAATAAAATGGTGTTGCGACATATTTCTTAGGTTGTTGATGTTCACAATTAAAAACTTATCGAATTTTAAATCAGAGTATGAGTCAGCATTTGGAAGGCATATTTGGGATGATTAGTTAATATCAACGAGGTATCGATCGATGCCCCTACTTTAAGCACTAAATTTCATGCAAATCTTAACCCTTCGTATGCCCTCTCTTCGCTCAAAGCTGACCATTCACATCAGCATGTTTGCTTCGTGCCAAAAGAGGAAATTTTATAAATTGCAGTAGGTAAAACGCTACGATATTTTTCTCATCTGAGATGCAGATACTTTGTTCGGTTCACAGAACCTCAACAACCTCAAATTCTTCTGCGATCAGCTCCATTTCATCAGAGAAATAACCTTCACGAGTAAAAAACTTCTGATGTTCGTTCTGCCAATACTCAAGGCTCAAATCACCTTCACCTTCCTTTCGGGCAAAGTCGGCGGTAACATCACAAAAACGCACGAGTCGCATCGAAACCAATCTGATAACGCACACTGGTACATCCTGACTATCAAGGATGATGTTATAACTCCCAATCCTAGGTGCATATTCTTCTTGCTGGTAAGTTGCAAAAGAACCGCATGAGGCCGTTTTAATCCCTTTTATAATAAGGTCTGCAAGTTCGTTGGCCAGTTCTGGGCTATCACCAAATTGCCAAGCATTCGCGCTTGGATACTTCATCTTTAATTCACCAACCGCACACATTTAAAGCCCTCTTAATCACATATAAAAAGAAATTTCATAAATGTTTTGAGCATAAATTGCCAGAAAATTTACATTGATGCTCTCATATTACTTTCTTCGTCCGCTCCTCGCTCTCAGCAGACCTTCAGCGTCACGTGTTTGTCTGCTGTGTGCCAGTAGCAGACGTTGCTAACATTTTTCCGTGTTAACATACAGGTAGCAGTTCATTTTAAATGAGACGCTCAGGTTTTTATTAATCCATGCCTTACAATAAATATCAAAAATTTAATTTCCATTATGAATATTAATTAGTTATGAAACTGATAAGCCCTGCCTCGAAAACTATTTATTGGGGAGGATTTTAATATACCCCATTTATTTTGCATTTCATGAAATAAGTCAATTTCTTGCTCGGTAACATTTCTCTTCTCACGATAAACCAGCGCGAAGTCTTTTTTATATACTCTAGCCATAAAGCTTCTATAGTTTGTGTTCCACATCACTGGAGATTCTGAGATATTATCAAACACAGCCACTACAATCTCTCTGTTCATTGATGTCTTCTGTTGATAATAAATAGCGTAGGCTTGGGCAATCAAACGTCTTTCCTCCTCATATTCTACTTTACTCATTTTTTTACAAACTGCCTTTGGGAAAATAACAACGGCAAAAATGGAATTACGAGTATAAGATGGATCATCCTCTCCCAATAAAATAGACCGACTACTAATAGCCCGCCCTAAGGTTTCTTTGAACTTAGCAATAATACTTTTGGAAAGTTCTCTACGACTCAACCGATCAAAATCACATAGAACCTCCAACACTTTTTGGTTTGCTTCGAACTTAGTTAAACCTGTACAGATAACTTCTCCTCTTACAAATTGATCAGAGATACACTCAATTAAATCATCAAAAATAAGTGAAACCCGATCTTCCTGCTTTCCATTTAAGTAATCACTAGCCTTGTTAAGCTCATTAAACCTCTCAATTTTAAACCCTTCTTCCTTAAAGTATAAACCTGCACCTCTACTTATGGATGGGCTTAGGATATATGTCGCTAATAAATCAAGTTCTATCAACTTATCATAATTGGTAAAAAATCCTTCTCGTGCTGCGAGTTCTTTTTCCTCTAGGTATCCTACGAATTCATTTACGGTACTTAGCTCTTGTGTTAGAGCTTCAATGGCTGAGCTATCAAAAACGTGTATATAGTTACCATGACGATCTCTACAGTTAGTTATAATACCATCATGAATACCATTACCTAGATAAAGCGGATATTGGCAACCGTTAGCGATGGCAACACGATAAACATTTAGTTGATTGATGTTTTCGCTATTTATAAACGGAAATTTATCACTCAACAAACATTGTTCAGTAAAATAAATTCGGTCATAATGTGTGCGAATCCAACTTTCTGCACCTTCAATCTGCTTTACTGAACTCTCAACTGCTCTTCTTTTCCAACGCTTCCAAGCTACAGAAGTACCATCTTCTTCAGGAATATTTTTTTCGCTATCTTCAGTGTATTTAACTTCTTTATCCGAAAAAATAATGACTATATTATTATAATAAACCAGAAGATCGCAGATCTCCTTCCCTTTTCCATTTTTCTTGATACCTTCATCGCTATATAAACTGGTCCAAGACCAGAGCTTTAGAAAAGTTTTATCACAAATAGCCGCTAATTTTCTTTCAGTTTCAGTAAAGCCTATGTTTTTCTTTGGGGAAATAGACTTTTTATTTATTTTATCTGTGTTCATTGTTTTCCTTGTAACTATTTTAGTAATAAATCATTCTTTATAATACTATAACAATCAATGTGTTGCCATGATTTCCATCACACTTCCCCAGCGGCTCCCATACTTATCTGAACAATAGTAACTATCTATTTACTAAGTGTATTGAACTACTGTGCGTTACGATCTCATAGTAAGCATGAACGTTCATCCAGTCCTTAATTCGGTCTAGTTCTCTGATCAGCATTTATAAGATGAGCTTCCGCTTCTCGCTCATAGCTGACTGCCATAGTTTGTCCCCGCCACTAATCTCTGTCTCGTAGCCATACACAAGACAGTTGCTTGCAATTGATGCCGAATATCATTTAATCGATGATTTTGAATTGCGATGATATACCGCTGTTTTCTCCTGTTTTCTGTATGGTTAAATGCTTCGGGTTTTCGAGCTTAACTCAAATTTAAATAGGGGCGCATGGATGGTCTGGAGCAGAGATGAAGCAATTTCGCAAATCAGATCGCATGCGGGTTCTCATTCGATCCATCGTTGCGCACGCTATACGCGTGAAGCTATCGAAGCTGGCGGGGTTCACTTAGACAATGTGCCGGATGCTAAAAATTATGGCCGTTCTCTTGAACGCGCGGGCTTTCGAGAGGTTCCGCCGGGGTCGACAGTGATCGCCGGTGATGTGGCTATCATTCAGCCCTATGCCGGCGGTAATCCCAGCGGGCATATGACAATGTAAGACGGTACGACCTGGTATTCAGATTTCAGACAAAACAGCATGTATCCGGGGGGCGGATATCCTGCGGTGCAACCGGCCTACAAATCTTTAGGAAGAACTGATGCGCGTGTTCATAGTGCTCGCCATGTTTTTTGTCACCGCGTGTAGCTCCGTCCCAGACGCTAATCAGCAGGCTATAAACCAGGTGAAGAGCTTTTATAGTTTCTATCTTTGTGCCTTTGTGAGCAATTCACCGCCGCCGCTTCAGTCGCCAGAAATGCGCCGTTACGTTGCAGCGGATACGCTGGCCCAGCTCGAAAGAATTAATCAACTCCCGGAGCCTGATTATTTTAACGCCGATTATTTTACGTATAGCCAGGATTACGATCCTGCGTGGATTCGGGCTTTAAAGGTGGGGCCTTCAACTCGTAATCAAATGCCACTTCAGCCCGCACGGTGGCCAGAATATCCGCCAGGCTCCGTCTTGCGAAGGAAACTCAGTTACGGGCAGCACTTAGGCCAGTTCAAGATCTGATATTACGCGCCTCACCTCATTGAGCTGGTCTGCCCGCAGCGGTAATAACGGACGGGGCAGGCAGTTAACATCAGTCAGGCCAAGAAGACCGGCGGCAGCTGATATGACCCTGAAGCTTCCACCGTGCTGACCAAAAAGCGCCCAGAGTGGGCTGAGGCGTTCGTTTTGCGCCCGGACGGCAGTGTGATCGCCCGCCGCCGCCGCTTCCGTGATCTTTTTTGCCACAGCGGGAAATAAGCCGCCACACACCGAATACCAGACCTCACAGCCAGCGATCAGGCCTGTGGCAGCCGAGCTGTCACCGCTGATGCCGATTGTGACGTCTGCAGGTAGCCGGTTGCGCAGATTTCTTACACGGGCAGATGCCGCCTCAGCATCTGCTGGGACGCCCGGAATTTTGATGGAGTGTACGCCGGGCAGCGCTGCAATTTTACCGTGCAGCTCATCCGAGAAGGTAAAATGGGTTGTGCCCGGATTGTCGTAGACGCAAAGCGGCACCGATGCGTGACGGGCGACCGTTTCGAAAAGTCCGTATACTTCGTTATCATGCAGCGCCTGGTATGAAACCGGGGGCAGCAGGAGTGCACCGGCACCGGCTGCCTGTGCGTCATCGGCCAGCCGCAGCACCTCATCTGTGCTTACAGCTCCCACACAGACCATCACCGGAATATTTCCTGCATTCTCTACTGCCAGTCGGGCAATCCGCCCACGTTGTTCACGCGTCATATAAGCGTAGCTGCCCGTCGATCCTAGTACGCCAAGGGAATCGACCTTCGCCTCCGTCAGCCTGCGCAGTATTCTCAGAAATCCTTTCTCATCAGGGGAGCCGTCGATAAACGGGGTAAGCGGAAACGCGCTGAGACCTTTAAACATGACTTATCCTCTTTATTCCGGCTCAAGGCCGGATGGCTGAACGGCAGGCCGGATGCTGACAGACGGCCTGGAAAAAATGATGCCGGGTGCGCGCTGTCATACTGTTCTCATCAGCGAGTGGCTCTGTGATAGCCATGATTGATACGGACATAACACGACGAGAGAGTGCATATCATGTTCCTTAAAATGTACCAGGTTGATGCAGTCTAAACCTCTTAGGGCTCTGGTTAGCAATGCGTCGCAAAATGATTATGATGCTAAGAGTGACTGCCAGAATTAACGAGGAGAAACGCAATGCTTCTGGAAAAGCTGAAAGCGCTCGAATGTACCCTTCACGGTGACAAACGCAACGATCGGAAATGGTTGGAACAGATACTACACCCCGAGTTCACTGAAATCACACGTTCAGGGGTGAAAGTTGATCGTGAGGAGACGATAGATTCTCTTACAGGCGAAGAGTGCGTCCCGGCCATTCGTAGCAATGACTTCCGGCTCATCAGCATTAAAGAAGATTTCGCAATACTGCACTACAGAACCTTTAATCCGGATGGTACTTGGGCAGCCCTTCGTTCTTCATGCTGGGCGTGTTCTGATAGCGGGCAGTGGAAGTTGGTTTTTCATCAGGGAACCCCTGAGGCTGGGAGCGTAGAGTAGTGCAAGAATTATGTCCGCTCGGAAAGCATTGTTGCTGGCAGCTTTGTGCCAGGAGCAGACCTTACAATCGTAGTCCGACCGCTTCAGAAAATAATTGCTCAGTCAGCTAATTAAGATTTCACGTAGTGCAATAAAAATTGTCGATTTTAGGGTATTGAGGCCCAATGGGGCGGAAACCTACACTAAGCGGTAGCTTAAAACGATTTTGATACTATCTGGTCTTAAAATATCCGAAAAATGATTTTTCGATGACGTCTTTCAGTGCTCGGCATTTCAGACTCAGATCGGCAAACATCTGCTTCAGACGACGATTCTCGTCCTCAAGATCTTTGATCTTTTGGATATCAGCGGCTTCCATTCCGCCATATTTCGCCTTCCAGTTGTAGTCGCTGGCTTCGGAAATAGCGGCCTCGCGGCACACATCTTTGACGGTGCGTCCGGCTTCGACAGACTTCAGAACAGCGATGATCTGGTGCTCGGTGAATCGGATTTTACGCATAGCGATCTCCTCGGGGACATAATCAGTATGTCGGAAGATCTCTAAAAGTGGATGGGCCGTTTTAGTGGGATACTTACACACAGGCTACCACTACAGGGTCAGGGATGTGGTGATCTGGTCCTGATTGCGGCCAAAAGTTCGATTAATTCAACTAAGCCCCAAAGGCCGTGTAATCATAAGGTCGTTACATATTTATTGCGAACTGAAAGTCGAAAGTTTTTATATAATATAATAAAATAAACATATTACCTTCAAAATAAAATAAAACCATTAAGTCAACATTTAATGTAAACCAAAGCTAAACACAATATGAAAAAAATAAATTACGTTAACTAATCACCTTAATTGCAGGGAAACAATTTTTTACATTAATAAAAAGAAATTAAATAATTAATTGCTACATTAAAAAAGCAATGTTCTTTCGCGTTCTTTTACCATGAATAAGTAAACCCAAAAATTACCAATGAGGTTTTAATTATGAAAGTAAGTAGAATTGCAGCACTAGTATTATTAGCTTTTGCTGGGTTATCCAGAGCAGCTGAACCACTTCATCTTGATTTCCTAACAACAGCCCCTCATGACACCCACAACTCATTTTTAAAGGTTGGCGATGCTAATGGAGGTCCCGGTGGAGACGGCGGAAGCGGTGACAATTCTCCAGGCGCACGTGGGGGGGACGGCGGTAATAACAGCGGAAATGATAGTGGTAATAACAACGGCACAGGAAATGGTGACGGCGACGGCGACGGCGGTGGTGATGGCGGTGCCTGATATTCAAACCATGCCTGAATGAAAATATAAAGGCCTGTAAATCAGGCCTTTAAATCTGGAGGTTAAAGTGAAAATAAAAAAAACACTCAGCTTATTAGCTGGCCCAACAATTTTAATCCTTGCCCTACTGCCACTACGTAGTTTTTCGAGTGAATACATTCATTCTCACTATCATAAACATAGTAAACACAATAACAACTCACCATCAATGAATGGCGACGCTAATGGTGGTAAAGGTGGTGATGGCGGTAGTGGTAATAATTCTTCCGGAGGTCGAGGTGGAGACGGTGGTGTCAATGGAGGCAATGGTGGTAACGGAGAAAATGGTGGTAACAAAAATAATTCACCTGGAAGAAATGGGGTTGATGGACACAATGGCATTAATGGTCAGAACGGTTCTGATAAAACTTATCCCATAGATTATAAACTAGACCAAAAGCCACCCAATAATTCAGGAATGATTTTTACTGCTGATGGTGGGAATGGTGGGAATGGTGGGAATGGTGGGAATGGTGGGAATGGTGGCAACGGGGGTAACGGTCCGAATGGCGGGAATGGCGGGAATGGAGGAAATGGAGGAAATGCAGGGAGCGGAGATGGATCTAATGGAGGAAATGGGGGGAACGGCGGACAGAATGGAGCCAATGGGGGAAATGGCGGAGACGGTGGTAGCGGTTCTAACTCATCAGGGGGAGATGGCGGGGATGGGGGTAACGGACAAAATGGCAGCGCAGATGGTGGTGACGGCGGGGATGGGGGTAGCGGAAACAATTCTTCCGGCGGGGATGGTGGAGATGGCGGCAACCAAGCTTGATAAAACAGAAATGATGTAATATTTATGAGGATAACTTTATGAAAAATAAGACCCTTATGGCTTTACCTTTACTTTTCGTTTCCGTGTTAATTCGTCCAGCTCTTGTTGTAATTCAATACTCACTAAGGCCATTATTATTTATATCCTCTACGCATCTTGCGCTTGCTGATGATGGAGATGGTGGCAATGGCTCTGACGGCGGGGGCGGCGGCGATGGAGGTAACGCCGGGGATGGTTCTAATGGAAATGGCGGTAATGGTGGGGAGGGTTCTGACGGTGGAGGCAATGGGGGTGATGGTGGTAATGGTGATGGCACGGGTAATGGGGGGCGTGGTGGTGATGCCGGTTGGGGAGGAGGAGATGGTGGACAAGGAGGAAAAGGTGGGGCAAATGGTGGCCACGATGGAGGCCCAGGAATGGGTACTGCTGCCTCGAATAAATAATTAAAAAAAAGAATGTGTTAGCAAGCTGGGCTTTCTGATCAATTTAGCCTTTTTCGTCTGCATAAGTGCATTCTGCCCATAACCTTAGTCGATGAAGGGGTCCGCATGGAAAACGGAAAATATCCTACGTTAAGCCTGTTTTTTAACCAAGCATGACAGGCATCTTTGTGCCAGGGGCGGACGTTGCTGATACCCTTCGATGTAACGAAAATCCGTACCTATGGCGAAGACCAGAATGTCCCTGCGTTTTCAAAGAAAGCAGCTTAGAGCGCGTATCCCCGCAAAAATCTCTGCAAGTGTGACCTTATGAACTGAGCATATCTAAACCTTGCCCTCCAGATACTCGTTTCCAATGGACTAAGGCTTTGTTGATTAAATCAGATTTTGAGCGAACATCTCTGTAGCTGGTTGTGTTTTCAGGCAATACATACTTTTTCAGGCATACCTGCCTTTGTCATTTTGTTCAGCGCATGCACCATGGCCATTGCCTCCCCAAACTGGCTATCGTAATCACTCAGCGTCAGTAAACCACTGAACAGTTGTTTTACCTTGTAAATCAATAATGCCAAATCATACACCAAAAAACGATAAAAATTAGATCGATAGGCAGTAGGCAATGCGAATAATCTTAAATGCCTTGACTGCCAGTGAGGTTTGGTTTTATAAATGGATTTACGAATTTAAAAGGATAAGTTGAAATGATTCAAAGGAAAAAAATCGAAGATCAGACTCTTCTCTATCATTTAACATGTATGGATAATCTGTCTAATATTTTAGACACAGGATTAAGATCTCGTGCGTCAGTAAAAGGCCAGTTTGTTGATGTTGCCGATGGTGAAATAATAACAGGTCGCGAAGCTTTAAATTTGCAAACAATGGTTCCTTTTCATTTTTTTACTAAAAATCCTTTTGATGGAAGAGTCCTGAGAGACCATAAAACAAAATCATTTTGTATTATTTCGGTTAGACGAACATTTGCCAATGAAAATGGTTGGAAAGTTATTCCTAAACATCCATTATCCTCCAGTTCTGCTGTAAGCCTTTTAGATTATGACCAAGGAATGGCCCAAATTAACTGGGAGCTTATGAATACAAGAGATTATAGAAATGCAGAATGCAAATCTGTGTGTATGGCTGAGTGTTTATCAAGTGGAACGGTCGAGCCGGAAAATTTTTTCTGCATCTATGTCAAAAATGACGACGAAAAAAAACATGTTGAAGGCTTGATAAAAAAGCAAGGATTAAGTATATTTGTAACAGTCAATTCTTATATGTTCTAAATCTATGATTAAGTATGCAAGCGGAAATCTTCTAACTTCTACATCGCAGGCTCTTGTGAATGCTGTTAATTGTCAAGGAGTCATGGGAAAGGGTATTGCTTTGGCTTTCAAAGAAAACTTCCCCAATAATTTCGAAGTTTATAAAAGAGCTTGTGGCACTGGTACAATGAAAATTGGACAGGTTTTACTTGTTGAGGAAAAGGGAAAGATAATCGTAAACTTTCCCACTAAGGATAGTTGGAGAAAAAAATCAACTTATGATTTTATCTCGCAAGGTCTTGAATCTTTAGCAAAATTCATAGTCGAAAAAAAAATCACATCAATATCAATACCACCTTTAGGATGTGGTAATGGCGGCCTCGATTGGAATAAAGTTGAGGCTCTTATTTTAAAAACTTTCCAAAATTTAGATAATATTGAGGTGGTAATTTACCCGCCTGCAACTAATAATCAACTTTCAAAAAATAAAAAAATTATTAATGCTAAACATCTTTTGGTTCACTACGCCTATGGAAAATTAAAAGTTAAGCAAAAATTCTCCCTTTATACAGTTTTTTATATTTGCGAGTGTATTGAGAAAGCAAATCTTTTCTTATTCGAATTTAAACATGGCCGGCCATATTCTTCTGAGTTAGAAAATGTTATGGAGGATATAGCAAACCTTAAAGTCGAGTTGCAGGGAGATTTTGATTCTTTTATTGAAGATTATATTAATACTCATCAATCCAAAGAATTACAAATCGAGTTTGGTAAGCTAATCTCAACTTTAAATCCAAGTATCAGCTTGCTCAATAACCTTAAAAATAAGATTGATTATATAGATAGCGTACATGTGATCACGAGAATTGCCAAAGAAAAAGATCATGGCTTGCATATTGATGATTTCAATGAACATAAAAATATTGTGCAACATTTAATTAAAAATGGACTGGTAATTGAAGATATCTTTAACGAACTAAAAATAAAGGGAAGTTAGTAGCGCTATTTTATGTTTTTTTGCTAAAATTGCGCAGCACTCCCTCTCACGCGTTATAGATGCGACGTAAATCCCGTCATGCGTGTTGTTTAATAAATCGAATTTTTTCTGTATTGAAGGATCAGAGAACGCATTCCCTGATAACGCAGGCACTCTCCTGGCTAAGCAGAAATTCAGAGTAACCAACTGGCATTCTTACAACAATTCTCTTATCAATTTCGGCTCCATGATTTCTGGCTGGACAATGAAGCAATTAAGGCGTGGTATGAGTCGTGCGGCTTGTATAAGTGGTATCATGCTGAATAACTCGAATTGACCTGCTCCCCGTTCATTAATACACCGCGATGTTAATAATGCCTTCTTCAATAACGTGAGGACATTCCCATGAAGAAGCATTTTTCCGACGAACAGATCATCAGCATCTTTCGCGAAGCCGAAGCCGGGGTTTTTGCCCGGGAACTCTGTCGCAAACATACTATTTCGGATGCTACTTTCTACACTTGGGGCAAGAAGTTTGGCGGCATGGAAGTATCAGAAGTGAAGCGGCTCAAGCTATAAATATCCCAGAAAATCGCGCCAGTAACATTTGAAGCCTCCATTGTAATCTAATTAAGTCAACGTCCGCTCCTCGCTCTCAGCAGACGTTGCCCAGTACGCAGGTCGGCTCCGTGCCTGGATCAGCCGTTGTTAGCATCGCTGATGCCCTATTCATATGGGGCAGCTAAAGGAATATAATATGTTTGCTACTATAGGAAATAATGGATACATAGTCAGAGCCAATTTGCGAGGTGTAGAAAAATGAAAGAAATAAAGTTAATGGCTGATTATCATTGCCATCCATTATGGGGAGGAGAGCCGGATAATTTTGGGGATATATCTCCAGAAGGATTACCAATATCTTCAGATTTACAAAATAGTCTTGCGGATTGGGCCAAGCGATATGATGCCATACTCAATATAGATGATCCTGCATTATCTGATTTTAGCAGCTTGGAAGCGAAAAAATTATTTATTGAGGATGGTTATAAATTAGCTGAACGTCTTCAGAAAGAATTGGGAAGTACATACAAAATCATATATTACTCGAACTACTAAATCATACTCAATGCTCGATCAGGGTGACTATTTCCCCAGGTTCTAACGCACATCTACTCTATCTGGGCTGTCAGGGATGATGAAGTAATGATCTGGCTTTATTACTCTGCTCTCTTCCCTGAAAGCAGTGTCACTTAAACGCAAACGTGATGGCTGGTAAAAGAGTTACTGACGTAGCGGTGAATCATCAATGCTGGCGGATCATTTGCAGGAGGAACGCTTACTGCTCCAAACCAGACAGGATTAGCCGGGCAGATGGAGCCAGAAATGTAAGCAGGTACGCCCGCAAACATACCCGCTATGGGTCTGTGGACATGGCCTGTAGAAATGGCGAGTAGTCTGGCCGGGGCGCGTCTAATCAAATCTTCCATTTCTGTTAGACCTCTGCACATCGTTTCATCAAGCGTCGGTATACCAGATGCAAATACGTGATGGTGCATAAACAGCAATGACGGAGGACCGCCTGTGTCGCTAAGTTGATTATCCAACCATTCCAGATGGTCAGTCACACTGCCGTAATCCTTATAATCAATCGTCGAATCCAGACCAATCAGGCGAATGCCACCGGTGTTATGAATTAAGTGCAGGGCCTCTCCTTGGGCATCGTGCGCCCATCTGTTCTCACCCCAAACCGAACGCATAAGACTGCGGTCGTCTGAGTTACCCGGCAGGATCAACGAAGGGTAATTTTGCTGATTCAGGCGGTCAGCTATCTGTTTATAACCTTCCTGCCAATGCCCATCCGTTAGATCACCTGTAAGTACCAGTACGTCCGGTTGCAGATGCGTAAGCCAATTTAGTACCTGGTCGAACCGAAACAGATGATCATTTTCGGTTGAGGCGTGAATGTCTGAAACCTGCGCTATCAGCATAAAGACCTCATACGATTACTGTGAGGGGAACAAGACCGTGATTTATGGCCATGAATCCGGTTTCGAATTTCATGTTTTTCACCACGATGGCAACAATGGACAGATTGATTAGGATTAGTATTCCAAAGGTTACGGTGAATCAGGCTGGCTGCAAAGGCAGTAGGGAATTCGCAATGAATCGCAAAGTTCAATTCCCACTGCTCAGAGCCAATGTTAGCAGGGATGCGTGAGGTCCGCTTCACGCTCAAAGCTTCCCGCAATACTGCCAGTCAGTGCGAAAAGAAGACGTCAGATTTTGGACCAATCCAGACTGCCAATAGGGAACGTTTGTGTTAAAAGATGTTTATGGGCAGCTATGCCTGAAACCTGACGGAGCAGTAATGAGAACGCAGAAGCGATGTATGGGATATGTGGCCATAGTGGTTGATGACTATGATCGGGCAATTGAGTATTACACGGAAAAGTTGGGATTTACCCTCGTTGAGGATACACCGCAGCCGGGGAAACGTTGGGTCGTAGTTACGCCTCACCCGGAAAGCGATTGCAATCTTCTTCTTGCCCGGGCTTCAAATGAGAGGCAGGAAGATTCTATCGGCAATCAATGCGGCGGCAGGGTATTCCTTTTTCTTCAGACTGATGATTTCTGGCGCGACTACAAATCCATGAAATCAAAAGGCGTTGAATTTTCCGAAGAGCCTCGTGAAGAGGAGTACGGCACAGTGGTTGTATTTGAAGATTTATACGGCAACCGCTGGGATCTTTACCAGAACAAGCAAGGCTAAAACTCTTTGCCGGATACGTCCTCCATATGTAGCCGGGATCCAGCAAATCGCTGTCGTTTAGTTTTTATCGCGAGCAGCAGCGCCTGGATTACCGGTTGGTTATATAGCTTTTTAGAATCAGCCCGGCAGAAAGAACATGTTCAACGGTATAGTCGCGAGCAGCAGCGGGATCGCCCCGCAGGCAGGCGTTTAAAATATGCTCATGTTCATCCTGAAACGTGAGCGTTTCAGACAGTAACCGATGCTGCAAAAGCTCATACCTTTCTATCTGTGCGCGTAATTCATTTATCATTTTCAGTAGGCGCTGATTTTTACACTTGCGGTATAACAGCTCATGAAATTCCCGGTTGTATTGTCCCTGTTGTGTGGGTTCGCTGGCGCTGCCTAGAAGTTTGTGAACAAGCTCTGCCCGCGTAAGCGTTTCAGAATCCATGTTTTGAAGACTCTGAAAAATAGCATCACCTTCCAGTAAAGCCCGGAGTTGATAAATTTCGTCAACATCGTGAGCGGTAAGCGTCCTGACGACGGCTCCGCGGTTTCTGTAAACGTCAACTAATCCTTCCCTCTCAAGTTTCTGAATTGCCTCTCTCAGCGGGATGCGGCTGACAGAAAACTGGCTGGCGAGGTCTCTTTCCACAAGACGATCTCCGTCCCGCAATGAGCCGTTATTGATTAGATTTTTTAGCTCACTGGCAAGCATATCCGCGGTCGAAAGAAGAACCGAACTCATAAAACCTACTTTACTTGATGATTAAATGGTATACCATTATGCCATCTGTGTAAGCACTTTGACAATGATTTGCGGTAAAAGCCATTAAGAACTGGAGCGGAAAATTTATGGAACACAGTTATTCGTCACATATATGCTGGACAGGAAATCTGGGGAAAGGGACATCAGGCTATCGGTCATATGACCGGACTTGGGATATTTCTGTCGCCGGAAAGGAAATAATACATTGTTCTAATGATCCGATACTGGGGGGTGACGCCGGTAAAATGAATCCGGAAGACCTGCTTATATCCTCTCTTTCTGCATGTCACATGCTGTGGTATTTACATCTGGCGTCAGATGCGGGCATCACTGTAATGGATTATGAAGATTCACCGGTAGCAACAGGTGAGGTGTTAAAAAATGGCGCCGGGCGCTTCCTGTCTGCGGTACTCAGGCCAAAAATTACTGTCGTAGCCGGTACTGATATTGATGCTGCAATGGCTATTCACCATGAGATCCATAAAGTGTGCTTTATTGCCAGATCAGTAAACTTCCCTGTGAGCTATGAGCCTGAGTTTATTATCTCTGACGACGCGCATTCTGCAACGGTGTAAAGCTCAGTGCCGAATAACGCCGGTCAGCGGGGCGATAGCTAACAGTGACTTGATCAGCCAAATCTCTGCTTTCGTTCAACGATGAGATTAAACCTCGGGAAGTTACCCGGGGAAAGAGTCAGACAGAAAGTTCAGAATCCTTAATATTAGCTATGGGTCCGAGGATCGCGTTATCAAACTCCCGAACGCTTTCGCCGTTGGCCACTCGTTCTGGCCAGTCATGATTTGCCAGCGCACCTCGACCTAATGCTATGAAATCAGCGCCCATTTCCATCACCTGCAATGCCCGGCATTCATCATGAAGACTACCATTAGCCATAATGGTGAGGTGGGGGGCATATTTACGTCCCAGTTCAATCAGTGAGAGTGAGTTACCGGGGAATGCCGGCTGCCAGGCTTCATACTCGGTCAGATGAAGATAATCGATACCTGATTCGGCGAGCAGCGTAAACACTATCCGTGCATCGTCTTCACCATTAGCCCATTTATGGAAAAAGTCATTTACTTTCCCCTGAGATATTCTGATACCCACTGGGATGGCCTGACCTACACGTTGTCTGACAGATTTAATGACTTCAAGGCTAAGCTGAAGTCGGCCTGCGATATCACCACCCCAGCAGTCAGTGCGCAGGTTAGTGTAATCCGTGAAGAATTGATCGAGTAAATATCCATTTGCACCATGGATTTCTATACCATCAAAGCCAGCCTGGAGAACAGCATGTGACGCGGCATCGGCAAAGCTGCGGATAATGCCCTGAATTTCTTCTTCGCCAAGTTCGCGAGGAACAGGATATTCACCTTCCCCGCGATAAAATGTCATCTGATTGCCAACCGGACGAACGGCACTTGGCGCAACGGTTCCTTCACGGAAATAGTTACCCTGTGATAGCGCCCCTGAATGCTGAATTTGAGCAAAAATATGGCCGCCTTGTTGATGAACTGCATCCGTGACTTCACGCCATCCTGCAACTTGTTGCGGGCTGGTTAATCCCGCCTGAAAGGCATAGGTCTGAGACCATTCCTTATCAATATAAATGCCTTCGGATATAACCAGAGCAAATCCACCACGGGTAAAGCCCTCGTAATAAGCCTTCATACGTTCGCTTGCAACTCCCTCTTCAGAGGCGGTGACACGAGTCATAGGCGCTACCACGAGACGATTTTTTAGGGTGACGTTACCGATACTGCCGGAAGTGAAAAGGGACAATGTCTTCATGAGTTTTCCTGAAAAATTAAATCATGAATACAATATAATCATTGTTGAACAGGGCATAAACAGGACGAAATGATAAGGCCGTATAACGTTTGTCGTTATAATTGTTTTTTCTCCTTTTGCTTAATCAACGACGGTTGCAATGATTCATTTATCGGGGTCACCATGAATCTTCATGACGTATCGCTGTTTCTCGTAATAACTGAAACACGAAGCCTTACTCAGGCGGCGAAACGACAGGGTATTTCAGCAATGGCAGTTTCGAGACGCCTCGCGTCGCTTGAGCGCGAGCTGGGAACCCGCCTTTTACAGAGAACCACTCGATCTGTTTCATTAACTCAGGAAGGCATGGAATTCCTGCCTTATGCCCAGGCACTTATTGAGGCAGAGACGGGAGCCAGGGCACTTTTTTCTCCGTCAACACAAGGCGCAGCAGGATTACTCAGAATCACTGCGCCATCAGGATTCGGGCGCCGAAATATTTTGCCTCTCATTTCTGAGCTACTGGCAGATAATCCAGAGCTAAGTATCGATCTTCAGCTAAGCGAAGATGTGGTTGATATTGTCGGCAGAGGCATTGATGTGGCAATACGTATCGCCCCGTTAAAAGACTCCACACTGATAGCCCGCAAAATTGCTGACAGCCCTCGTGTAATCTGTGCTTCACCCGATTATTTGAAAGTTAATGGCATGCCTACATCGGTAGAGGATTTGAAGAAGCATCATTGCCTGAGATTAAGCAGCGTACCTCAATGGATTTTTGAACGTGGTGGCGACGTCTTCAGGGTCCGTGTTGAGGGACGTTTCATTTCGGATAACGTTGAAGGCGTAAGAGAACTCTGTGCTCAAGGTCTGGGACTTGCCCAACTTACCCGCTGGGATGTCATGAAAGAAATCCGCAAAGGCACACTTGTTGAGATTGAGTTGTCAGATGCCAGACCTCAGGATTTATCTGTCTGGGCTGTTCTGCCAACAACACGCTACCTGCCTCTGCGGGTCAGCACTTTTATTGATAAATTAAAATCATCGCTGACATTACTCGCTACTTCATGAAATGCGACTTTTGTTTTCAATTGTTTAGCCAGCATAACGTCAAGTGAAGTTAAAGGCTGCTTTTCCCCTGATGTCCGCAGCGGACCCATCATGATTTGTTAATCAATGGCGAGCAGGTCAAAGGTCACCAGTTTGTTGTCCTTTTCGTTCAGTTTTGCAAAGATGTATTGCACACGATTTAATTACGCGTTTAGCGGCAGGTTCTTCGCGCCACGCCCCACACTGTGTGCTCCTGCAGCGCTGCGTGTCGACGTCGAACTCTTTCTGCAATGAGGATTGCGATATGAACACCTTTTATCAACTGACGGCCACCAGCCTGAGTGGCCAGCTCATTCCGATGGCCGACTACGCTGGCAAGCTGGTTCTGGTGGTGAATACCGCCAGCCATTGTGGCTTTACCCCACAATACGTAGGGCTTGAAGCGCTCTACAAGAAGTACGCCGCCCAGGGGCTGGTGGTGCTTGGTTTCCCGTGCAACCAGTTCGGCAAGCAGGAACCCGGCAGTGCCGACGAAATCTCGCAGACCTGTCACATCAACTAC
>Ga0302173_10000501_pt1 | contig 21157 bp, 14 predicted proteins | sample I_Fen_N3_1_FD_198785 | JGI IMG/M metagenome (GOLD analysis project Ga0302173, IMG submission 198785) | Peat permafrost microbial communities from Stordalen Mire near Abisko, Sweden - I_Fen_N3_1 | ecosystem: Environmental > Terrestrial > Soil > Wetlands > Permafrost | place: Sweden: Abisko... | reverse complement strand
TACTACTTTTAAGTTTACTGTATTTGATACTCCACTTGCATTTCCTGCTGCATCCGCTTGGGTTGCTGTTATTACGTGGTTTCCATTTGCTAATCCTGTTGTTGGAGTTAAGCTCCAGTTTCCACTACTGTCTACTGTTGCTGTTCCTATTGCTGTTGTTCCATCATATACAGTTACTGTATATCCTGCCTTTCCTGTTCCAGTTATTGTTGGAGTACTACTACTTGTACTTGTTCCATCTTTTGGATCTGTTATTTCTGGTGGTGATACTGCTATTATATTTATAGTTGGTGTCACAATTATTTTACTTGTTAAAATATTGTAAAAATTAGTATATGATATGTTACTAGTATTAGTTTTGATTGTATTATCTGCATTTGTATATACGCCAAAGCCTAATTGTCCACTTTTTCCACTTTCAGCTTGTACTTTAAAAGTCACTTCAACACTTCCATTTTGTTTCCATTTCCCACTTGTACTATCATATGTGAAATTTATTTGCGGAATATTAACTGTACATACCTTTCCACTTCCTTGTAATCCGCCATTAGCTATCGCTTTAAAATTCCCTCCTAAGTCAACATTTAATTTTGCGTCATTAATACTTAAGGTAGTAACTCCTGTTATTCCTTTTAAGCTTGCATCAACATTTTTCATATCTGCATCTACAGAGTTATAATTAACCCCATCATTAAGTGTACCTATATAGTAATTACCAGTAATACCAAAATCATTTCCACATAATTTCAAATAGGTATTTTTTATATTTGTATTAGCAGAATTGCTTATATCCATCACAATTATCTTATATCCCTTGCCTATTATACTTTTTATTTGATCATCAGAATATGTTAAATTTCCTGAACTTACTATGATAATTGCTTTTTTAGCACCATTAGTTCCGTAATTTGTCAATACATTATCTGCCACTTTTAACGCACTTCCAAATTGTCTTTGATCATCACTTGAAATATTATTATAAATGTAACCATTTTGATAAAATTGTCTATACCCATCTTTTGTATTGGCGTCATTTAAATTATATAAAGGTAAAAAATTAGTTTTGTCTATATTACTTAAATTTTCATCAGTTGGCTTCATAACTGAACTCTTAGGATCAGTATAATTACTTCTAGTTCCTATATATACAGAACCATTGTAACCAACAACTCCCAACTTTATGCTAGACAAATTACTATCATTTAAAACTTGATTTACAAAGCCATTTTGAAGTTCTGAAAATCTTTGATTATTTTTCATTGCTTGAGACATATCCACTAAAACTTCAGCTTCATCTATCTTTCCACTTAATAATGAAAAATCATCTGCTTTAATAGCATATTTTACAGTTATCTCATCTGTTGATTTTGCTGAATTTGGACTAACTGATGTCAATGATGCATTTATATTAGGAAATGACGTATCAGTTGTACCTGAAATTACAATACTGCTTATATTGATACTTTGTGTAGTAGCATTTCCTGCTGTATCAGTTGCTGTAAATGTATAAGTCCCATTAGTATTTACAGTATATGTTGTTGAACTTCCTGTAACTACTTTATTATCAGGTTTTGTTATACTTGCTACTGCTACATTATCAGTTGCTGTTCCTGTTATTGTTACTGTTCCATTAGCTGAAGATGGTGTTAATGTCAATACTGGCTGTATCGTATCTATTATTATATTAACTGGATCTGATGGTGCACTTGTTGCTGTTGCTGCTGTTGCTGTTGCTGTTGCTGTTATTGTATGAGCTCCATCTGATAAGGCTGTTGCTGGTATAAGTGTCCAATTTCCATTTACATCTGCGTTTGCTGTTCCTATTGAAGCTGCTCCATCATATATTTTTACTGTTGAATTAGCTTGTGCTGTTCCTGTTATTGTTGGTGTATTATTATTTGTTACTGTTCCAGTTGTTGGCAATGTTATTACTGGTTTTGCTACAAAAATATTTTCAACATTTATTGTCTGTACTGCTATATTTCCATTACTGTCTGTGGAATATACAGTGTAAACTCCGTTAGCATTTACATTAAAAGTGGACTGTGCTGTCGATTTATTACCGCTAATACCAGAATCGTATATACTTGTACCGCCAGCGGTAAAATAATTTACCGACTGGCTTCCAGACGTCCATTTTATTGTTTTAATACTATTTCCAGAACCTGATGCACTAGCATTTGCTGTTATTGTTACATTTCCATTTGTCATTACTATAGGATTCTGAGTTAATGTTAAATTTATACCTGTTGCATTAATAAATGTAACTGAACTATCTTGAACAGGTAGCCCTACATTTCCTGACAAATCGGAATAATTAGCAATTTGTACATTAATTGGTCCTGTTTGAGTTATCTCATCACCACTAGAGTTAATTGAGCCATCCGATTTTATCTTAACAGTTGCAGTATAATTATCATTAGAGTCCTTTGTGTATGATACTACACTGGCAACATATCCATCGATAAATATTTGTGGATTTGCTTGCAATGGTTCACTAGCTTTGAAAGTTATAGTTAGAGTATTTCCTACCCCTGCTTTTTTATTATTACCAGAATAATCAGATACAACATATAAGCTACTAATTGTAGGTGGAGTTTTATCAATTATAAATGGACCATATAAACCTGAAGTTGTAGTTGCACCGTTATCACTTAAAAATTTAGTAGCAATATAGTAAATTCCATCTTGAGTAGGAAATGGAATTCCCGAAACATCTCCAAAATATGCTCCTGGAATAGTTCCTGGCGTTGTTGTTTTACTAGACCAAAAATAATCTTGTGGAATACTAATTAACTTATCACTATCAGTATCTACATTAAAAATAGTTTTATATGCAACAGAATCTGCACTTTTTAATTTACCAGTACTATCCTTACTAAATGCAATTCTCGTATTACTACTATTAGAACTATCATATTTAAAAACCGGAACAAAAGCCCCTTGAGTCGGATTTCCTTCATACCATTCCATATATATTGGATAGTAAGAGCCTCCATTTAACAATATAGGGTTATTTTCAGTTCTAGGAAATGCTTGATTAATAGACCAATCATTAACAAATACTTGCTGTTGACCATCTTTTATAATATATCCATAAGCTCCATCATCTGAAAATGCACCTAGATTATAATACCCCGTGTCTTTTGGTTGAAAATATCCCCAAAATTTCATTGCTTTCCATGATGCATTGTACTTCGAATAGTAAGTAGTATTATTTTTTTTAACAGTATATTTGATATTTGATGGTTTAGTTGTTGTATAAAGATCTGTTACCGTTGACAAATTAGTCCCAGTAGTTGAAAAAAATGCATCGCCATTCTGATCAGTATAATAAGGTATATCCTTACCTACAGTTGCATTTTGAACAAGCATAGTAGAACTAAGTGGTGTACCAAAACTAGCCGTTCTTGTCAATTGTGCAGTATCACTCGCAGAATTTGAATTCCCAGCATATACATATTGCATAGTACTAATAGTTCCCTGCGTACCTATATCACTTGCATAAGCATCATGACTATTAGGCGCTGGTAAATTTATATTAGTCATTGTTAAATCCTGTGGCAATGCTGGCTGAGTTGTTAGATCATTAGCTTTTACAAATTGATATTTTGCCATAGTTGCATTGTTAAAATTATATGAAATTTTGGCATTTGCATTTGCTGCCAATCTTACAGGCGTACTTCTAACAGAATTATTACTATTAAAAATATTATCAACTCTTAAGCCTCCACTATTTGTATATTGAGGTATGCTCTGGTTAGATGAATCACTAACACTTATAGTCAATCCAGTGGTTGCTGCCGACACTTTAATTCCCGAAAATGCCATTGAATAAATCATCATTACAGCCAAAAATAAACTTATAAACCTTTTATTTAATCTTATTATCCTCTTCATAATATTTTCCCCCTTTTTTACTTATTTCTAAAAGTTACCCTAAAATTAATAGTCTGCTCTATATCCCCGTAGCCTTTCTCTTTTCTTAATACAATATTAAATTCAATTGAATTAATATTTTTTAGTAAATTTGTTTTTATATCTAATTCAGAATTAGCAGCAGTAATGATATCATCACTTATTGTCACACTCTTTATATTACTTGAAACTAATTTATTATCTACCAAAAGTTTGTAGATTGTACTTCCATCTTTATAGACATTTCCTGAATCTTGTTTCTCAATTACAAAATTCCGTAGCGTTCCAACTGTATCATATGATTTAATTTGTATAGAATTCATTTGATTATTCTGATTGGTATTCACTGTTGCATCGTTTATTCCTGTAGCCTGCATACAAATATCACTTATTTTTTCCTGAATTGCTTGTCCTTCCATTTGTAAAGTAGTTTTAACATCTGAATCAGAAAAAACCTTATTTCCTGTAATAAACATAGAGCTTGTAATTCCTAATACAGTCACAGTTAATGCTAATGCAATCATAACTTCTAACAATGTAAATCCAGGTTTTTTCTTTTTCACTACTAAATACACCTTCTTATTTTTTAATTTGCCATAAAATCTTTTGTAAATATTTTTTTAAATCATAACTAGCTGCATTTACACCATCTGCTGTATCATTATTCGTCACAATTTTAATATCACTATCATCAACTACATATTGACCAAATACTGCTTTAAAAGCAGCTGGATTTTTTGCTTGAACTCTTTCTATGACTCCTGAATCATAATTTATTTTTATGCCTTTTTGTCCATTAATATTAAAATCACCTTGAACTATAACACATCCGTTAATTGTAATATTTGGATCTGAATCAATTGAAACATTTCCAGCTGTTACTATAACCGCATTTAACGTATATTCTGGTTTTGAGACTGTACCTTTATTTCCAACTTGTATTTCTATAGTATTGGTATTCGTAACTATTGAATCTACATTATTATTAGATCTTGTAATTCTTATTTGCTTACTACTGTCTCCATTTAAAATAGCATATTCACCATTATTAGTTTGATTTGATAAGTTATATACCAATGAAGATATTTGATCTGTACGTACTAATGAAGTAAAATCAGTTTCTACATCATAATCATAATCATATTTTTTAGTAGCAGATTCATTAAATTTATATACCTTACTTGCAAATTTAGACTGTTTTTTATATACCACACTATTTGGATCTTGTAAATCTGTATCAAGATTGTAAGTTGACCCTAATGCTTTCTTTGTTCCATTTATCTCATAAACTAAAGCTCCAGCAGTATGCGTATTCTTAATACTACCATCATCATTATGTGGCCACTGAATACCTCCAGCATCAGGATAGTGACTCTTCTTACTTTCATTTTCCCAATATTTCTCAAAGTGTGCTGCTTTAGTAACTACATCTGGCTCATCTAATAATTGTAATGGGTTATAATACGCAAATTTTTCCGGAGGTACCTGATCTACTGGAACAGTATATGCTATATAATTTCCTTTAATTGCCCCTGATTCCCCTGTTTGATATTCATTACTACTATTAGTATTTGTTTCATTAGTGTTAATATGTGCTGTTCCCATAATATACGCTGAGTTTATAATACTAATCGGTGAACCATCAGTAGAATTTACTAATATACTACTAGAACTTTTTGTTCTATCAACAGGCTTACCATTTGCATCAACTGGGTTTCCAGTTTTACTTATATTTTTATCATTAACTCCAAAAAAATCATTGATAGTAACAGTTGATTTTTCAGCTTTTAAACCTAGGTCATTATCTATTATAACTTGTCCTACATTCAAATTTACACCACTTGCCATAGAACTAAGACCATCACTCAACTTACTTGGATCTGGATTATACGTACTACCACCTATGTATACATTTTTACCATAGAAATTCCCTTTAACAGTTACATCTGCATTATTTCGAAGATTAAGAGTACTTCTAGTAATTACATCATTATTAAATATAATAGATGGACTATTAACAGATGAACTATTATATACCATTATTCCACCACTATACTTAGCATAGCTCCTATTGTCAACATCTACTGTAGGAATTGTACCTCCAACATAGATTTCTCCCTTTACTTCAAATCCATCAGCATCATTTAAATTCATATTTCCATTAACTGTAATAGCCCTATCTTTTGTGGCTAAGTATTGTTGCACAGCTCCATTAGCCTCTTGATAATACATATCATCAAAATTAGGAACTGTAAGCTTGAAACTCGCTTGGAGGCGTCTTTCATTAGTTTTAGATGATCCATCATCATTTGATTTTAATTTTTCACTATAAAAAATTGACGTTACCTTTACATTATTATACTCTTGATCTGGAGATACATAAAAGTCTACAGTTTCAAAATGACCACCATCCGCCTGTTTAATTCCTTTTTCAATTGAACTTCCAGAAACATTTGTAGCATAAAAAGGATCTATAGTGAGAGTTGGTGCCGTACCATTAGTATCTATCCCAAAATTTATACTTTCTTCACTCAATTTAATACCATCTGTGGTATTAAAACTAACATTTACATATTTATGATTTGTTATTGAATCTGCAAGTTTATCAGGAGGAATCTCCCCTGTTCCTTTATCAGACGTTGCTTTTATAAAATTCTTAAAAGTTCTTTTAAATTCTTCATTAATAAGAAGTTGCTCCATAGTTTCAGATTCTTGAATTAATGCTCTATCTTTTTCTATGCTATTATTTATATCCTTTTGAGAGAGAGTTGCACTTGATGGTGTTCCCTTTAAAGTAGCAATATGAGCGTTTAATTTCGTAATATCAGATTCTAAAGTTTTATATTTATCGTTATTTGGGCTATAATTATTTCCAGATGAACTTTTTAATGCTTTAACTTCATAATATCCATATTTTACTGCTGCATCAAAAGTTTTTCCAATTATATTATACGCTACATCTAATCCAGAATCTGACGCATATAAATTCTCAACTCTCTTGCTTTCTGATACTCTTGCTTTATAATTACCAAGTATCATTGACATCATTGCAACTGATACGGTAGTTAAAAACATAAAAATAATTATTACTACAATCAAACTTGCCCCTTGCTTCTTTCTTCTCATAGCTCTTCTCCCCCTTTCAAGAAAATTCGCTTCGCTCATAACTTTCTCAATTATCAGTTTTCAATTGTCAATTATCAATTAAGGTTGAAAGCCATAGGCTTTCTTTTAATTTTAAGAAAAGCCTACAGCTTTTCATCCTGCATTGACAATTGAACATTGAGTATTGATCATTCACAATTGTTAATTACTTCAAATTCTATAAATTCCTATACACTGAAATGTTCTTGGTTGCAGAATAACTGCTTTTTTTATTAGTGTATATTTTTTTTATAATAAGTGTTAAATAAAACTTCATTACTCTCTTTTTTTGTTATCTGAACTTGTATATTATATAAACTCCCAATGTTATAATCTGTATTATTTTCAGCATGATTATTATGTATATTCATTTCACCTTTACGTGCTTCCATATCTACATCTAAAGTTGCGTCTTTTTCAAGGTAAACATTGGCTGCATTTGAAGTCTTATTATACATATTTATTTCTATATCCTCACCACTTGGTAATGTTCCATTTTCGTTATAATTACTAAAATTTATAACTAAATTTTCAGCAACAGGTTTTGTAGTATTATCATCTAATAAATTTTGCCCTTTATAATTTAAAATTTGAATATATTCTAATGAAACATCAGTTGTAGGAGTTAAATAAATCGATAGTTCCATTTTATTTTTATTATCATTATTAAATAACGGTATTTCTTTTTTATTATTATTGAGTGTTTCATATAATATTGCATATAATAGATAGTCCTTTGAATCAGATCTGCTTATATAAATCTTTTTAACTCCTGAATTTACAGAACTATTAGTATTTAAACTTACCGTATCGCTAGCAGCTTTTGTAGGTGTAAAAGTTATTTTTTCAATATATGGTGCAGCTGCTTCACTAATTGTCTGACCATTTTCGTCTTTATCCTTATATTTATCATTTAAAAATCTTTTGAACTCAGTTACAGTTGCATCTTTTTCAAACACCATATTTCCTACAGTAAATGAACTATCTGAAATTGTAAAATTAGTACCTTGTAAGGCTTCAACTATCTTTTTCCCCTCTAAAGCCATTTCTTGCTTCACTTGTCCATCTTTAGTTTGTCTTATCATAATCATATATCCACTATATATTCCAACGGACATTATTCCTATTATGGAAATACTTATTATAACTTCTAATAAAGTAAATCCATTTTTTTTCATATATTTTTTCTTCATACTTCACCTGCTTTATATTTACCAAACCTAAACTTACATAATATATTCTATTTGAGTAATTGTATTATCAATTCCTATTAATCTTGACTAACTTTTATATTGTTTTCATCTCCGTCAATTACAACTCTTGGCTTAGAAGCATCATCTCCAGTTACATTTACATCAACTGTTTTATTAGTTTTATTAATAATTTTAAGTCTAATAGATGAATTATCATTAGTATCTACTCTGCGTTCACTCAATACTTTTAAAGCTATATCTTTTGATGTTGGTATAAACTCTTCTCCAAGCCCATCATAATTAGTTGGAAATGATCCTTTTGAAGTTTTATACTTGTAATAATATTTATCTCCATTTTGAGTAAATACTATTTCTGCTTTTTCTTCTGAATTACTATCTGCATAAACGTAAGTAGTTCTTAAATCATCTTTTGATTTCCCTATTATTACTTTAGGCAAATCAGAATTTATAGATTTTACTGATGCTATAAAATCACTAGGAACCGCTATTTCTTGTTTCGTTGTTGTCGCTACTGAATTTATAGAGCCACTAGATGTTCCTGCTGCAAATGGCACACTTTTTCCGTAATTATTATTTAAATTCCACTCTAAATATTTTTGTAAATCATCATCAATCTTTGGAACCGAATAAAATTCTAAACTAAGTGTTCCTTTTATACCCGTTTTGGTATCTGAACTCAATTTTATTGAATTCACTACAATCTTCCTATCATTTTGGCTAATTGCATATAATAATTTATTTATACCATCATAGCTTCCTTCAAATTTCACTTCACACTTAATATATTTTACTGTATTTTTCTTAGCATCTTTTGAATCTTTTTTATTACTATCGGTTGAAGCATTTGCAGTATTTGTACTATTTGAAGTGCTTGCAGCATTTGTATTATTAGAATCTTTAGTACTATTCGAGGCATTAGTTGGAGGATTATTAACAATTTTCTCAATACTATTTTGTGTTTTCTCAGTATCTTTAAATATGCTGTTATAACTATCAACTATTCCTTGTAATGAACTTTCAGCTAAAGATTTATTATCTTTTTTCGAGCTTTCCACACTATTTGAAACTATAGGTTGAAATGTAATTCCCCCTTTTAGTTCACTATCTCTAATTAGCTTATCTAATTCTATTATTATATTCTCTTCATTTATTGTTGGATAAAAATGTACCGTTTCATCACCTATCTTAGCTTTTAATATTTTAATATCACTCTTTTTACTTTCCATTAAATTAATTGTATTCTTAACAGTCTCGTATTTTTGTTGTAATTCACTTTCTGTCTTAACCTTTGCTTCAATTTCACTTGTTTGAGACAAATACAGAAATTGATAATATACAAATCCAACTATAATACTTCCTAATACACATAACATTATTTTTTCTTTATTGCTTATCTTCATATTATCCAACATCCTTTAACACACATTTTATATCAAAGGAGTAATCTCCCTCTACTCCACTTTGAGTATCTAGTGAGCTTACATAAACATCTGACATTATCGGCAGATTACTTAAATTATGTTTTAATTCAGCTACTGCTTGTCTATTCGTAGATGTGCCCTTTATAGCTATATTATTTTCTGTTATATCTAGATTTTTAAATGAAACTTCACTCGGCAAAGTTGAACTTAAATATTTTAGTAAAGTGTCAGAAACATTATCTCTGCCTTTAACAGAAATTGCAACATCAGTTATTGCTTTATCATATTGCTTTAATACATCTATTTGCTTATTAATATTCTCTGCCTCTTTTAATTGTGTTTGTATATCAGAAGCTGCCAACTTTTCATTATAATCCTTTATACTTTTATTTAATAAAATCAATCTAGTGGTATTAATACCAAAACTTACAATTATTAAAAGTGCAACTATAACCATAGCTCCATATACATATCTCTTTGCATTAATTTTTTCTTTATTTTTCCCTAAATAAGGTTTAAAAAAATTCAAATCTTTCATATTACGCCTCCACCTAAACTCTTATGACTGAACCTATAGCATTTATAAAGTCATCAACAGGTTTGCCATCATCCTTTGATTTGAAGGCAATTTTAGTAATTCCATTTATTTTTGTTTTTATTCCAAGCTTTTCTGTCATATATTCTTCCATACCATTTATCTTAGAACTTCCTCCAAAAATAATTATCTTATTCACTTCATTTTCTGTATTTCTATTTTTATAAAATTGAATTATTTTTTCTATCTTTTCTATCCACTCATCTATAACATATCTAATTTCTATATTTAATGGTTCTATTTCTTCTTTTAAATTTATATTTTTTATTTTAAAGTCAGCTACTTCAATATCCTTAACACCACTTTTTTGCAATATTTCATCAATATCATTTCCACAATCTTTAATTATTCTAGTAAAGTCTAACTGACCATTTATATATATATTAACATCGATAGAGCTTGCCCCTAAATCAATAAAAGCAACTGAATCGTTTGACTTATGTTCAAATTCAGCATTTATACCTGTAAAGTTTATAAATTTATTCACTGCATTATAATTTACATCTAAAGCATATGGCTTTAAATCTAGTTTTAGTAAAATATTATAATATCCTCTAGCTATTTTTTCTGGATATGCAATAACACGTACATTAAGTTTATTAGTTTCATTTACTACTTCTTCTCCTAATATTGTTACTTGTAATATATAATCCTCTAAATTTATAGGTAGATATTGTTGAATTTCGTATCTTACTACTGTATCCATTTCTTCTTCTTCTACCTTGGGAATTAAAATTTCTCTATTTATAATTGATGTAGAATTAGTTGTACATGTTGCATCTTTAGTCTTTATTCCATTCTCTTTTAATGTTTTACTTAACTTAGCATATAACTCTTCTTCTTTTTTTATTTCTCCATCTATAATGGCACCTTTAGGTGTTGGTACTGTAATATATTTGTCTATAGTTAAATCGTTTTTATGGTACGTACCTTCAACTATTTTAATAGTTGAACTCCCCATATCAAAGGCTACTACTTTTCTCTTTTTTTCTGGAAGACTTAATTTTTTTGACTTATTATTTCTTTTTAAAAATTTAGATTTTAAATTACCTAAATCCATATTCATTAAAGCTTTAAAGTCAATTGATTTTTTCTTTTCTTTAATATCTATATCTTTATCATTTTTATCTATTTCAGAATTATTACTTATCTTCATTTTATCCCCCATACCCTTATTTTTTCTAATTCAATGTACAATTAACAATTTACATATTATAAGGTTAACGCTTATTTTAATTTTCTGCTCTTTTTATTAACTGTACATGATACATTGATAATTAATAACTATTTCACATTACATATAATTAATTTATTTTTTATTCCTTATTTCATTACCCTCTGTTGTAATGTTTTTATATTCCATTTTATATACCCTCATCACAAATTATCGGAAATATATGTGCAAATAAGAACATTGCACATATATTTTAAAATTTATAATTTAACCTAAGAATTATATGGAGATGCCCCAACTGGTAAAACTTGAATAGTATCTACTAATACTTTTACTGTTCCATCCTTATCTACTGTTGCTTTAAAAGCTTTTGCATTTACCGCAGTAGCACTAGCCTTAGCCTTAGGAATTACTCCTCCTTCAAGAACTGACTGAAGTTGAGCATCAGTAACAGCAGTTCCATCAGCATCTGGTACACTAATTTGACTATTTGCTAAACCTGTTAACACAGCTGTTTGTATAGTTTTAGCAGTGGCTATATCAGATTTTATATTTGCATTTTCTCTTATTTGACCAAACTTAGGAATAGCTATTGCTGCTAATATCGCAATAATTGCTATAACGATAATTAATTCAACTAATGTAAATCCTTTCTTCTTTTTCTTTGACAGTTCATTCTTTTTTCTGATTGATAAATTATTCATTTTAAAATACCTCCTAATTTTTATATGTTTTATTTTTAATGCACTCTGGATCCCACATTGTGCATTAATTGCGTTTTTAAATTTGACCATAACTATCAAACATTGGTAACATTATAGACCCTACCATAAATCCAATTATAAGTCCCATTACTACTATTAATATTGGTTCCAAAAGAGCTACTGATGTTTGAATTATGGCTTCCAGCTCTTCATCATAAAAATCAGCTGTCTTATTTAATATATCGTCTAAAGAACCTGTTTCTTCACCTATTTTTACCATTGAATAAAGCATTGGAGGAAAAATATCACTTTCTACCATCGAAGAATATAAACTTTCTCCTCTCATTACCTTATCTCTTATTTTAAGAAGTGCAATTTCAGCAATCTTATTTCCCGCAACTTCAGAAACAATTTTCAAACCTTCTATAAGAGGTAATCCACTTGCTATTAACGTTGATAAAGTTCTTGTAAATCTTGATACTATAATCATTTGATTAAGCTTTTTAAGTATTGGTAATTTTAGTTTCAAATTACTTGAAATAAGAATCCCTTGCTCACTCTTTAAAAAAACATTAAATCCAAAGGCACTTAATCCTATTAAAATTATTATATAAATCCAATAATTCTTAATTGCTTCACTAAGGCCAAGTAAGAATCTAGTAGACCAAGGTAGAACTTGTCCACTTTGCTTAAATATTTCAGTAAATGTAGGCATTACATAAACTAATATAAATACAACCGCACCAATAGAAACCATTCCAAGTACCATTGGATAAATCATAGCACTTTTTACTTTATTAGTAGTTTTATTTTCTTTTTCATAATGAGTTGCCATTCTAAGCATTATGTCATCCAAATTACCACTTGCTTCTCCTGATGCTATTAAAGATACTAAAAGATCTGGAAATACATCTTTATGTTTTTTCATGGCATCTGATAAAACTCCACCCTTTTGAACCTCATCATTTATATCTTTTGTAGCTTGTCTTAATTTTTTATTTTCAACTTGATTTGAAAGTATATCTAAACATGTTAAAATTGGTACTCCAGCGTTTAGCATAGTATAAAATTGTCTACAAAACACTGATAAATCTTTAAGTTTTACTTTTTTATTAAAATTTATTTCAATCTTGGCACTTTCTGATATTTCCTCTATCATCAAAGGATAATACCCATTACCCGAAATAAAATCTATAACTGCATCTTTAGAATCCGCCTCATAACTTCCTTCTACTTTTTCTCCATCTGAGTTCATAACTCTATATTTAAACTTTGGCACACAAACACCTCTTTTAATGCACAATGCACAATGCACAATGCTCAATTGTTAATTGTTAATTGTTAATTTCTAATGTTGCAATTGTTGAAAGTTCTTCTATAGTTGTCATACCACTTAAAACAAATGCCTTACATTCACTCTCTAGAGTTTCCATTCCATTTGCTATTGAAATATCTCTAAGCATATCTGAATTTCCTCCAGAATTTATGGATTCCCTATGTTCCCTTGTCATTTCCATAATCTCATAAATACCAATTCTTCCGGAATATCCAGTTTCATTGCAGTATCCACAACCCTTTCCTTTATGCAAAATCAGTTTACTATCTATATCTTGTCCGAAAAGTTTTTTTTCGTATTCACTAGCTTCATACCCTTCTTTGCAATTAACACATATTTTTCTGACTAGCCTTTGAGCCATTACTCCAACAACAGAGGTGGAAACTAAATATGGTTTAATCCCCATGTCTACAAGTCTTACTATAGATGAAGGTGCATCATTTGTATGAAGGGTACTTAAAACTAAATGCCCTGTAATCGCTGCTCTCGTAGCAATTTCTGCTGTTTCTTCATCTCTAATTTCTCCAATCATCACAATATCAGGATCTTGTCTTAATATACTCCTAAGACCACTTGCAAATGTTAATCCTGCTTTTTCATTTACATTTACTTGATTAATTCCATCCATTGTAAATTCCACTGGGTCTTCTACTGTAATTATATTTACACTGTTTGAGTTTAGTTCTCTAAGCAATGAATACAAACTAGTAGATTTTCCGCTTCCTGTAGGTCCTGTAACTAAAATTATTCCATGAGGATGTGAAATTATCCTGTCTAATCTTTCAATATTTTCTTTACTCATTCCTAGCTGATTTTTACTTAATGTAGAACCACCAGTATTTAAAACCCGTATAACTATTTTTTCTCCATTAACTACTGGGAGCACTGAAATTCTAAGGTCTATATCTTTACCATCAACCTTAACCATTATTCTTCCATCTTGCGGTATTCTTTTTTCTGCTATATTAAGTCCTGCGAGAATTTTAATCCTCGTAACTAAAGGACCTAAACTTTCTATCCCAAGTGTATTGACTGTTTTAAGCTTTCCATCTATTCTATATCTAATTCTTATTTCATGTTCAAAAGGCTCAATATGTATATCTGATGCCTTCATCTCTACTGAATTTTTAAACATATAGTCAATCATTTTAACAACTGGTGCACTATTTACTTCATTTATATCTTCAGCCGTTGCTTTATTATTTTTAAATGATTTTGTACTTTCCTTTGAAAGTTGAATTGCTGCATTATTAACTTGTTGACTGCTATAATATATTCCTACAAATTTACTTATATCATTTTTTCTAGCGATAAAAGATTCTATTTCAAATCCTGTAGATATTGCGAGATCATCTATTGCAAAAATATTTAATGGATCTGCAAGTGCAACTTTAATTTTATTATTATCAAATCCAAATGGAATCAATATATATTTATCACATAAATTTTGAGGTATTAAAGTTATTGCCTTTCTATCAAAATTTATTGTGTTTAAATCTACTTTTTTTATTCCCGTCTGTTGTTCTATACATTCTATTATTTCATCTTCTGTAATCATTTTACTATCTACTAGTATTTCCCCAAGTTTTTTATTAAGGGCCTTTTGAGACTTCAATGCTTCCTGCAATTGATATCCAGTAATTTTACCTGCATTTACAAGAATGTTTCCTAATCTTCTTTTTTCAGTTGCCATTCTTTGTCTCACCTTTCGTCTTAATTTTTATATGAATACCTATACTATAAGCTGTTTTTAATTCTATGATAATAGTTTAAATTCTTATTTCAATTTAATCAAGCATTTATGTGTTAAAAATCACATATTTGCTCTTATTCAAACCAATAATTCCCAATATAATTTTAATATTTCAACTCCCCACAGCATAGAAATTAAGCTCCCTATTGCTATACATGGTCCAAATGCTATTTTTTCTTTTGCTTTTTTTAATTTTAATAATAAAATAATTATTCCTACTATTCCACCTAATATAACCGCTAAAAACAATCCGAGCAGAATTCCTTTTATTCCTAAAAACAAGCCACAAACTGCTGCAATTTCAATATCTCCCTCGCCCATTCCTTTAGTCAAAAATACTATTAACCCTATAATTGCAAAGCCTATTACTCCGCCTGAAACCAAGTCTATAATTCCAGTATTATAAAGAACAGCTTGAATTATTATAAACAGCACTGCTATGATTCCACCAAAAATTGTAGTACTTGTAAACACAAATTGAGTATCATAATCTATCATTCCAATAACAATTAAAATCGATACTAAAATACAGTATTTTAATGCAATTAAAGCTAATCCAAATTTAAGATATACTACTAAATATAAAATTCCGTTAAGTGCTTCTATAATTGGATATCTTGCGGAAATTTTCTCCTTGCAATACCTGCATCTTCCACCAATGAAAATATAGCTAAGTATTGGAATAAGATCCATTGGTTTTAAGTTATTATCACAATTTGTGCAGTGAGATGGTGGAAACGCAATGGATTTTCCCATAGGAACCCTATAAATACAAACATTTAAAAAACTTCCTATAACAATTCCTAAAATAAATATTAATACTGACTCCAAAGCTTCACCCTCTTACAAATTAAAATTCAAGTCACCATATCGCCATTAAATACATTCATCAACAATTTATTCCAACTATTACCATTAAGTATATCTGTTATTATTCAATATTTCAAGCATTTCGCCTCTTAATAATATTAGAAAATCTTATTTACAGATTATTTTTTTTGCAACAAAAAACCGACCTATAAATAAATTTAAAGGTCGGTTGCACTAATAACTCCTCATATATAAAGTGCCCAACTAATATATATGAATCACTGTTTCCCAAAATAATAATATTTTTTCATCTATTATTAATATATTATCATAACCTCCTACAATTGTATATACTCAATTTACCTCTTTGTAAATAAATTGGTTTTTAAATGTTTTATTATCAAAAATTAATTAGTTTTATTATTTTTTATCCAAATATCATATTCTTCTCTTGATATTATATTACTGTTAACTAATCTCTTTAAATCCATTTCCATAGTTTGCATTCCAAATTTAGAACCCATTTGAATGAAACTGTTTATTTGTTCAAAATTCCCTTCTCTAATCAGATTTTTTATACTTGATGTACATACCATTATTTCCATTGCAGCAGTACGACCTACACCTGACACATTTGGTAATAAAGCTTGAGAAACAACTCCTCTAAGCAACGAGGATAATTGAATCTTAACTTCGCTTTGATGACCTGCTTCAAAAGAATTTATAATTCTATATATACTATTTGCAGCTCCCATATTATGCAAAGTAGAAAAAACTAAATGCCCTGTTTGTGCTGCTCGGAGTGCTATTTCTATCGTTTCAGGATCTCTCATTTCTCCTACCAAAATAACATCAGGATCTTGTCTAAGTGCTGCTCTTAGTGCCATCGCGTAACTATTAGTATCCTGTCCAATTTCTCTTTGATTAACCATAGATTTATTAGTTTCATATATATATTCTATCGGCTCTTCTAAGGTTATTATATGTTTCGCTTTAGTTTTATTTATTTCATTTATCATCGCTGCAAGTGTTGTACTTTTACCAGACCCTGTTGGTCCTGTAACTAAAACTAATCCATCTTTTAATTCAGTAAACTCTTTTAATGCTGGCGCATCAGATAAATCACTTAGTTTAGGTATCCTCTCTTTAATAATTCTCATACATATAGAATAACTTTCTCTACATTTATAAGCATTTACTCTGAAATTACAGATTCCTTTCCTATTATACTTAAAATCTATTTCTCCTTTATCTAAAAATTCCTCAAACTTTTCTGGCATTAAGTCTCTAATATATTCTCCTACCTTTTCATGAGAGATAACCACATTATGTATAGCTATTAAGTTCCCATCAATTCTTACCATTGGAGCCAAACCTGAAGTTATGTGAATATCTGATGTACGTTTTATATCAATATCATTTAATAATTCATCTACTTTTGCCATAAATTCGCCTCTTCCCATTTTTTATAGATAAAGAAAGTACTTTTCTTTACAAACTGATTATATTAAAAATATCATTTCTTTCATAAATATGTCAACCTATTCTTATAATGCACCTACCTAATCCTGTCAGAATCTTTGACTTGTTATTTTCTTTCAACTTCCTAAACATTATTATAATCTATATTAAATACTATATAACAAGCATTCAAAATAGCTTGCTATCCCTTCGTAAGTGCCCTTTTATCTTTTATACCCTATTAGGCACAATCAAAAAAATAAGGTTGAGAAGTCTTATTCACTCCCTAACCTTATTGTTTCAATAATCTATTTTTTATTCTCTATTAAAAATTCTCCCAACTCTTTATCTAAAGTCATTATATGATTTTTCACCCAATTAATAATTTTCCCTTGAATATTTAAAGCTAGTAAAACAGATTCTCCTGCTTTATCAAATGTATCTCTTAGTTTTTTCAGTTCCTCTTTAAAGGCTTCATGTTGTTGATGTTGTAAATTATATTTAGGATAATTATTTTTCTTTTGAATTTCTTCTTCATCATTAAAATGTTTTATTACATATTCTTCAAGAAAATCTAAAGTATCCTTTATTTCATTTTTTCCTTTGCCATCTTCCATCGCAACCAAGAATTCACTCAACCGACTAAGTAATTCTTTATGTTGATTATCTATATTTATAATTCCAGTAGATAAACTATCATCCCAATTTAAACGCATATAAATAACACCCCTCATAAATTATATTTGACATTTCTCATATCCACTTTAATGTATTAATTTTTAGTTCCTATTATTTATATATATAAAAGCTCATAAATGTCTATTCATACCATCCTTCAGGGAACTCAGCATTATGGTAGATTTCTTGAACATCATCATCATCTTCAAGTAAATCCAACATCTTTTGGAACTTCTTAGCGTCAGCTTCTGTTATTTCTGTATATGTCTCTGGAATCATTTTAACTGCTGCATCTAAGAATTCAATCCCTTCAGCTTCTAAGGCTTCTCTAACTGTCCCAAAATCTTCTGGAGTTGTAGTTACTATAAACACTTCTTCTTCTTCACCAGAAAAATCTTCTGCACCAGCATCTAATGCTATCATCATTATTTCATCTTCATCTTTATCACCTTTTTCAATGATAATTTCTCCTTTTTCTTGAAACATGAATCCTACGCATCCAACTGTCCCCATGTTTCCTCCGCCTTTGGTAAATGCACTTCTTACATTTCCTGCTGATCTATTTTTATTATCAGTAAGAGTTTCAACTATTACTGCCACCCCACTAGGTCCATAACCTTCATAAACTATATTTTCATAATTAACTAATGCTAATTCACCAGAAGCTTTTTTAATTGCTTTTGATATAGTATCATTAGGCATATTAGCTGCTTTTGCTTTTGCTATAATATCTCTAAGCTTTGCATTTAAATCCATGCTAGCTCCACCATTCTTAACAGCCACAACGATTTCTTTACCTATCTTAGTAAATATTTTACCTCTTTTTGCATCTGTTTTACCCTTTTTTCCTTGAATATTATGCCACTTTGAGTGTCCTGACATATCTCTTCCTCCTTACAATTTAGGCACTAGAAAGAAAATAACAAGTCAGAGATTCCATGAAAAGTTCTTACATGCAGAAAAGTTCCGTATTGTAGCACAGCTACTCTTGTTATAAGTGCATATCTGCTCTTTTCTAATGTGTATATTTTGTGTGAATCACTTACTTAGCGAGTTTATACGAGTCGAACTTCATTATGACGAAAAACAGACTCGCATACTGACTGTTATTTTTTTGATTATGCCTATATATAAAATTCAAAAAAATTGTACCACATTATGTATCAATTTACAATAATAAGTGTCCAGTGAAATTTATACATTAAGCTCATTTATTTTAGTTAGACAGGTGAAATAAAACATTTACCATTCTCCCGGATAAGCAATTATAGAAACTTGTACTTGCTTTAGTCCCCAATTAGAAGTTTCTTTTTCAGAATTAAAATACACATCTATAATATTACCTTTTATTCCCGATCCTGTATCTGCTGCAATTGCATAGCCATATCCTTCAATATAAACTTTGGTTCCAATTGGGATTACTGTTGGGTCAACTGCAATTGTACTAATTCCATCTACAATTCTACTTGGTTTTCTTCCTGAAGATGTGCTTGTACCACCAGTATAAGCTGTTGCTTTGCAAGTAATCTGTTTCTTGCCACTCACACTTTCACTTCCACCCCTACTTGCATATACAGTACCAGTCCCTTGTATCAGAATCTTATTTTGTGGTTCTGATACGACTTTAGAACTAATCACTTCACGAGAGGATTCCACTCCATCTTTATAAATCACCTTATATGTTATTTCCTTTTTTCCATCAACGCCCTCTGACTTAACTTTTTTAACGCTTTTATCAAGGTTTTCATTCTTTTCTGTTATTGTATCAAATTTAATTGCTTGCTTTTCTATTACATCTTTTGCTTCTACATTTATAAGCTGTACACTTAAGTTATCTTCTACTTTCGAGTCTATTAAAGGTAACACCTCGTCAACATCCTTGTTAAACACAATTCCTTGTTCTTTTAACGTAGCTACTTCTGTTTCTAGCATATCCTTAATATTATCTTCTGCTGTTTGTACTTCCAATTGTATATCCTTTGCTACAATATTTACTGTTATAGCTTTTTTTATTTTTATAGGTTCTTTTTCAGATACTTTGGATTCTAGAGATGGTTGCAATTTGTCTTTAGGAGTTACTTCTATACCCTTTTCTTGCAGCACATCCTTAACATATACTTTATATGTCACAAAAGTCTCTTCTTTACCGTCTATATTTATTATGAGAGTTTTCCTCACACTCATTACCATAAAAATAGTAACTACGATAATAATTGATACTACCCCTATAATAATTTTTGCCTTCGGACCATTAGAAAAATTATTCATTGTAAACTTTTTCATTTTTTCAATCATTTATTCTCCTCCTTGGCAATGGTTTCCTTAAATTATATATTATTCTCCTTTATATGTCAAATTAGACCCAATTGTAAATTAAAATTAATTCATCGAAAACGATGTAACTACCAGCAAGAAATTCTCCTCACCATCGAAGATAAACCTTACTCACAGCCAGTTCCCGAATCTGTTTGCTATACAGTAAAAACCTAACATTATACCAAGCAAAAAGAGATAGTTTTTGATTATAGAAGACTATGATCAAAACTCACCTCTTAGCGCATTCAAAATATATAATATAATTAACACTTATATCTCATATTCCGCTGAATGCAAAAAGTACAAGAGATTTTATAACTTTATACAGTTTTTGCCTTTATAAGGGATGAACATCGAATGTTTGAGGCAAAAATTTAAATATCATAAATTATGAAACTCATTCTGCAGAATATGAGTTATATAGATGAACTCAACTGAATTGTATTGTACTTGGTACTAAATTCAACACTTACCATACTTAAGATCATATACAAACATAGAAATCAGAAACATTGTTGTGCAGCAGGCATTTGAAAATAAGCTGCTAAAAGCACTTAATGGAAGGTTGTTCCACTTTAGCTTGTCCAACTGAATAGTTGGAGCAAGCTAAAGTGGGTGCAACCTTCCATTTAG
>Ga0302173_10000499_pt1 | contig 21225 bp, 14 predicted proteins | sample I_Fen_N3_1_FD_198785 | JGI IMG/M metagenome (GOLD analysis project Ga0302173, IMG submission 198785) | Peat permafrost microbial communities from Stordalen Mire near Abisko, Sweden - I_Fen_N3_1 | ecosystem: Environmental > Terrestrial > Soil > Wetlands > Permafrost | place: Sweden: Abisko... | reverse complement strand
TATAGAAAACAGTGAAATTAAAGAAAAAAATCCACTCAGCGATGAAATAAGGAAAATTGAAGAATATATAAATCAAGCATTATATTATTCTAGAAGTACTGATGTAAGTAATGATTATATAGTAAGAAAGTTTGAGGTAAGCGAAGCAGTCAAGGAAGTTATTAGAAATAATAGACGTGATTTTATAAATAAAAGAATTGCTGTTAATATTGAAGATGTTTCAGGTAAAGTGATAACTGACGTTAAGTGGGTAAAATTTATTATTAATCAAATTATTATTAATTCTATAAAGTATAGTAAAGATAGTGACGGCATTTTAAATATTTATACAACTGAAGGTGTAGATAATGTAATATTAACGATTCAAGATAATGGAATAGGAATATCTAAAAATGATGTAAATAGAGTTTTTGATAAAGGTTTTACGGGATCAAATGGAAGAAAGTATGGAAAATCCACAGGTATAGGACTTTATTTATGTAAGAAACTTTGTGAAAAGTTAGGGCTTGGAATATCATTAATCTCTATAGAGAGTCAAGGAACAAAAGTGAATATAGTTTTCCCATTGGGAAAGTTTACAACTTTGAAATAGCATGTTAATAATTTCTATTTTAATGCAACTCCTAAATATTATGGAAAATAATACGATAAAAGTAATAAATCATAATTGAAGGAGGATGTGAAATGAACATTGATATTGTTAATAAAATAAATAAAAAAAATACTAAAAAATCAATGCATAAACTAGCTGCTAAAAATGAAAGGCAAAGTTTTCGTGCACTTATTAATATGCATAAAATAAAAAATGAAAAGCATTATGATGTTTATGCTATTGCTTCTAAAATAGCACATGGAGGCAGTGTTAGTGGCGATGAATTAAACTATATGCGAGAATATGCACTAGCAATTCTAGAAGATGCAAGGAAACAATATAGTGAAAATGTTCAAAGTAGTAAGGTTGAATTATGTATTCAAAAGAGTCAAATTGAAGTAAACGATAATAGAGTAAATACATTTTAAAATAAAACACTTGCAATTTATTTTGAACGTGATATAATAAATATTGTAATGAAGAAGGTTTTTTATAGATAAGTACATTTCTCCTTTTAGAGAATTATATGGATCGAAATTAATCTTTAATTAAAAGGAGGAATTTTAATAATGGAAGATAAAACTTTAGTATGTAAAGATTGCGGAAATGAATTTGTATTCACAACTGGAGAACAAGAATTTTACAAAGAAAAAGGATTCGAAAACGAACCAGTAAGATGTCCAGATTGTAGAAGAGCTAGAAAACAACAAAATAACAGAAGATAGTTTTGTTTATTTCAAGAGTTATAATATTTATATTATAACTCTTTTTTGCATTATTATTATTTTTTTTTTATTTTTTTTATGAATTTATAATGAAGTGCAATATATGAATATTATACAGTTTAATGGTAAATTGCTCCAGAATGGATATAAAGTTGTAAGGCGTTAGAAAAAAATAATAATTAAAAAAGTACTTGCAATTAATTTTGAGTATGTTATACTAATATTGTAATAAAAAAAGGTTTTTAATAGATAAGTACATTTCTCCTTTTAGAGAATTATATGGATCGAAATTAATCTTTAATTAAAAGGAGGAATTTTAATAATGGAAGATAAAACTTTAGTATGTAAAGATTGCGGAAATGAATTTGTATTCACAACTGGAGAACAAGAATTTTACAAAGAAAAAGGATTCGAAAACGAACCAGTAAGATGTCCAGATTGTAGAAGAGCTAGAAAACAACAAAACAACAGAAGATAGTTTTTGTTTATTTCAAGAGTTATAATATTTATATTATAACTCTTTTTTAGTGTGAAAAATTAAATTTAATATTTATATACAAGTAGCAAAGGAAAATGCTACCTTATTTTACGTTATTATCTTACAATAATGTAAGGTGGATGAAAGATACTTCAATATGAAAAAAACCAATAGGGGATTAAAATATAGTCATGGAGTTAAAAATTATAAAACAAAATGTTAAGGTGAATTAATTCCAATTATATCATAAAGGGAGTAAATTTATGGAAAATATATTAAATGTACAAAATGTAGAGAAGTATTATGGAAATAAGGAAAATGTGACAAAGGCACTTGATAATATAAGTTTCAAGGTTCAAAGAGGTGAATTTGTTGGAATCATGGGACCTTCAGGTAGTGGTAAGACTACGCTTCTAAATTGTATATCTACAATAGACAAGGTTACTACAGGTGCTATTGTAATTGATGAGGATGATATCACTAGATTAAAAAACAAAAAATTAGAAAAGTTTAGAAGAGATAAGCTAGGATTTATATTTCAAGATTTTAATTTACTTGATACTTTAACAGCATATGAAAATATTGCTTTAGCGCTAACGATAGCAGGTAAAAAAGGCAATGAAGTTGATGAAATAGTAAAAAAATCAGCTCAAAGTTTAGATATATCAGAAGTATTAGGTAAATACCCTTATCAAATGTCTGGAGGGCAAAAACAAAGGGTAGCAGCAGCTAGAGCCATAGTTAATAATCCAAAGCTCATATTAGCAGATGAGCCTACAGGCTCTTTAGATTCAAAATCAGCTAAATTACTATTGAATTCTATTGAAAAATTAAATAAAGACTTAGATGCAACTATTTTAATGGTAACCCATGATGCGTTTACTGCAAGTTATGCACATAGAATATTATTTATAAAAGATGGTAAGATTTTTAATGAATTAGTTAGAGGGGAAGATTCTAGAAAAGAATTCTTTAATAAAATAATAGAGATAGTTACTCTTCTTGGAGGTGACTCTAAAGATGTATTCTAAAATGGCACTAAATAATGTAAAGAAAAGCTTTAAGGATTATACTATTTATTTTTTAACATTAACTTTTGCAGTATGTATATTTTATAGTTTTAACTCAATTGACTCACAATCTGTGATGGCTGATATGAATAAAGTTCAAACTGATTATGTTAAAATAATGGGACAACTGATTTCGGTTATATCAGTTGGTGTATCTGGTATTTTGGGAGGGTTAATAATATATGCAACTAAATTTTTGATTAATAGAAGAAAAAAAGAATTTGGAATATATATGATACTCGGAATGAGTAAAAGAAAAATGTCAAAAATATTATTTTTTGAAACCTTATATGTAGGAATAATATCATTAGTTGCAGGACTTTTACTTGGAATGTTATTCGCACAAGTATTATCGATATTCACAGCTAAGCTTTTTGCCATACAAATGGTAAAATATAGTTTCGTAATTTCAACTAGTGCTATTTTAAAAACAATTTTATATTTTGGATTAATGTATTTGCTGGTAATGGTATTTAATATAATTATTGTTTCAAGATATAAATTAATTGATTTATTATGCGCAAATAAGAAAAATGAAGTAGTAAAGATAAGAAATCCTTATTTGGCAACATTTATTCTAATAGTTTCAATAATTATATTAGGATATGCATACTGCTTAATAAATAAGGTGGGCTTAAATTTTTATGATAGTAAATTCAAATTATCAATAGTGTTTGGAGTTATAGGAACAGCACTTTTCTTTTATGGGATTGCTGCAGTTATATTTTTTATACTTCAAAAGAATAAAAGTTTATATTTAAGTGGATTGAATATATTCAGCATAAGACAGATATCTAGTAAGTTTAATACTAATTTTATTTCAATGACAATAATTTGTTTAATGCTATTTGTTACAATAGGAACTTTAGCATCGGGACTTAGCGTGAAAAATTCTATGGAGGATACATTAATAAAGCAAACACCCTTTGATGCCTCTCTGCAAGTCTATGATAAGGAAAATAATAAAGTACTTTCATCTATTGATACATTAAAACAGCTTAAATATGATTTCGAGGGTCGTACAAATTATTCTATACTTAGGCAATATAATTATAATATGAGTACTAAAGACTTATTAAATAAATATGCAATAACTGACGATCAAAAACAAATGGTAGACTTAGAAGTATTTGAAAAATTAAGGATGATCAAGTTATCTGAGTATAATAAGATGAGAAATTTAAATGGAAAATCCAATATAGATTTAAATGATGATGAAATAGTAATATCTTCTAACTATGAACCATTAAAAGAAATAATAAAGGGATTTATAGAAAAAGAAAAATTAATAAAAATAGGAGATAAAGAATTTAAAATAAAAGAAAATAGAATTGAAACGGAAGCTATTTCAACATCACCTATAAGTGATAATATGTTTGCTTTAATTGTACCGGATAATTTGGTAAATGGATTAGATCCAGTTGTAGAAATATTGAATTTGAATTTTGTAGGAAATAACAAGGATGAAGCTAAAAAAGAGTTAACAACTATATTTAATAATGATGAAGATAAAAAAGTAAATTATATAATTAATGGTACAACTAGGGAAATGGCATGTGATGCAAATAGGGGAATATCTGCAATTATATTATTTATAGCAGTGTATATGGGAATAGTATTTTTACTAGCAAGCGCAGCGGTACTTGCCCTTCAACAATTATCACAATGTAATGAATCTATAGAACGATATAAAGCTCTAAGAAAAATTGGTGCAACAAAAAGTATGATTAATAAAAGTATATTTAAGCAAGTATCATTATTTTTTATATTTCCATTAGCACTTTCAATAATTCACTCATATGTTGGGATTAATGTAGTAAATAATTATTTAACTGCCTTAGGTTCAGTAAATCAGTTCAAATCAATTTTAGTTACAGCATTAATAATGATAATTGTATATGGCGGATACTTATATGCAACATATATAGCTTATAAAAATATAGTTAATAATGAATAAAATAAAAATATATAAGCTTTAATCAAAAAACTTCACTAAATTCAGAGTTAGTGAAGTTTTTTGATTTTAAGTAATTAGTTTTAGGGAAAAGTACTATATTATAGCGATTAGTAACGGCTTAGATAGACAATTTAAACAATAGATAGTAGAATTTAATATAAGTAACAATTTCACAACGAAGGGGATTAATTAAGCATGGAAGAAATTAATTTGGTAGAGATATACAAATCATTTTTTAATAGTATTCCTTGGCCAGTTTGGATTCAAGATTTCAATTCTGAAATAATATTTGTAAATAAACATTATGAAGAAATGTACAATATAAAATTAAATGATGTAATAGGTAAGAAAAATGAAGAAATTTTTCCGATAGAAAAATCTAAATTATATAATACACAAATAAAAAAATGTTTAGAAAGTTTAAGGTTATGTATTGCAGAAGATGTAGTAAATGGATTTTTTGTTGAGTGTTATGTATTTCCAATACTAATTAATAATGGAGTAGCACGAGCGGTAGTGGGTGTTATGATAGATATAAATGATAGGAAATTAAGAGAAACAGAAGTAGAAGAGCAAAAAAATATACTGAGAACAATAATTGACGCAGTACCGGAATCAATTTTTTATAAGGACAGTGAAAGCAGGTTTGTAGGATATAATAAAAAGTTTGGAGAGTTTTATAAGAAAGCAGGAGTAACAGAAATAATAGGGAAAACAGATTTGGAGATATATAGTAACACTAAAGTGGCGGAAAGTTTTATTGAACAAGATCAAAAAATTATGAGTACAAAAGAAGCTGCATATTTTGAGCATAAGATAAAAAATGAACAGGGAAAAGAAGTGATAGAAGAAAATGTTAAGATACCTGTAATTGATAAAAACGGTGAGTCATGGGGTGTAGTTGGTTTATCAAGAGATATAACGGAAAGAAAAGTAATGGAGGAAAGACTAAAGTATTTAAGTGAAATAGATATCCTTACGGGTCTGTATAATAGATATAGCTTTGAGGAAAAAATTAAAGAATTAAATTATGAGGAATATCTTCCGTTAGGAATTATTATGGGGGATGTAAATGGTTTAAAACTTATAAATGATACATTTGGACATTTAGAAGGAGATAATTTACTGAAAATTATAGCCCAAATATTAAAAGATATATGTAAGCCAAAAGGATATGCTTTTAGATGGGGAGGTGATGAATTTATAATTCTCATACCAAACTGTAATGAAATGCAAGGTGAACATATTATTAAGGATATTACAAATAGATGTGAACAAGTGAAATATAAATTTATGCAACTAAGTATTGCATTAGGGGAAGGAATAAAATATTCTTTAGAAGAAGATATTGATGAGTGTATAAGGACAGTGGAAGAAAAGGTATATCGTCAAAAATTATTAGAAAAGAAAAGCATTAAAAGTTCAATTGTGGAGTCTTTAAAAAAGAGTTTAGAAGAAAAAAATATGGAGACAAACGAGCATACAGAAAGAGTGGCGCAATATGCATTAGTAATAGGGGAAAAAATAAATTTGAAAATTTCAGAATTGGACGAATTGATTCTAGCTTCCACATTACATGATATAGGTAAAATAGCAGTGAATGAAGATATATTATTAAAACCTGGAAAATTAACAAAAGAAGAATTTGAAATAATGAAAACACATACTGAAAAAGGGTATAGAATTATAAATGCATCAAGTGAGCTTGGAAATGTAGCTAAGTGTGTATTAACACATCATGAAAGATGGGATGGATGTGGATATCCTTTAGGATTAAAGGGAGAAGAAATACCTTTAATGGCAAGAATAATTAATGTAGTGGATTCATATGATGTGATGACTAATGATAGAATATACAAAAGAGCAATGGGGAAAGATGAAGCTATAAAAGAACTAAATAAATGTTCGGGAACACAATTTGACCCTCAAATAGTGGAATGTTTTATAGGTTATTTAGAGGAGAATTATGATATTTAAAGATCAAGTAATAAGGCAGAATAAAATATGAATATTTAAGATTTAAGGAGGAAAAATTATGTACAATAAAATAATAGAATCAGTAAATTATATAAAAAGTAAGGTAAATAAAAATCCTAAAATTGCAGTTATACTTGGGTCTGGGTTAGGTGATTTAGCAAATGTAGTTACAGAGGTAGAAAATATAGCATATGAAAATATCCCCAATTTCCCAGTATCTACAGTAAAAGGTCATGAAGGCAAATTGGTATTTGGTAAGATTAATGGAGTTGAAGTTTTATTAATGCAAGGTAGATTTCATTATTATGAAGGATATACAATGAAGGAAGTTACATATCCTATTTATGTAATGAAACAACTAGGGATTGAAAAAATTATTGTAACTAATGCTTGTGGTGGAATTAATAAGAGTTTTGAGCCAGGAACATTAATGCTTATTAATGATTTTATAAATTTATTTGGAGATAATCCTTTAATTGGTGTAAATGATGAAAGATTAGGAACGAGATTTCCTGATATGTCAGAACCATATAAGATAGAACTTATTAATAAAGCTAAAGAAATAGCGGATAAGTTAAACATAAAATATGGTGAAGGTGTTTATGCTGGGTTTATGGGGCCGTATTATGAAACAGCAGCTGAAATTGTAATGATTGGAAGGCATGGGGCTGATGCAGTAGGTATGTCAACAGTACCAGAAACAATAGTAGCGAATTATTTAGGAATGGATGTGCTTGGAATAGCATGTATTACTAATATGGCTACAGGGATACAAAAGGTTAAGCATTCTCATGAGAGAGTTGTAGAAACAGCGCAAAAGGCTTCAGTTAACTTATGTAAATGGGTCTCAGAAATTATAAAAGAGATTTAATTTTAAATTATAATTTTAAGGTGTTAGGCACAATCAAAAAAATAACAAGTCCATATGTTAGCCTATTTTCCATTATACTGCGTCGGCAGATTGCACTAATAGACTCGCTATGAGCACAATCAGCCTCCTTGTCTAATGAAAAATATGCACATTCAAAATAAGCAGCTATGCTGCATATAAGAACATCTCGTGACATTTGGGACTTGTTATTTTCTTTCATGTGCCTTAAAATAAATTAGAGATTTTAATATGATGATTTTCTATTGAGGATAAATATTTTTTTGAAATGAGGTGTCGTAAGGCGATTGAAAATCATCTTACGACACCTTATTATATTAAAAAATACTAAAGTAGATTTCGTAAGTATTGATTATTATATTTAGGCACAATCAAGATAATGAATTATAAGCGGTAGATTATACAGAATATTTTAATAATATTGTGTAGATGTTTAATATATTTGAGGTATAATGGAAGAATAATAATTAAAATGGGAGAAAAAAATATTTATGTTGATTAAAAATAAAATTTCATCACTTTTATTAAAGAATAAGTATTCATTCAAATATGAAAATATTAAAATATGCTTAATATATGCGTTAATTGGTTTAACGTGGGTTTATTTTTCGGATACAATTATTAATATAATTATTAATAATCAAGATGTTGTATTAAAATTTAGTATTTATAAAGGTTTTTTATATGTGATAGTAACTACAGGTATACTATATTTATTAATAAATAGATTTTTAAAAAAGATACACACGACAGAAAAACACCTTAGAAATAGCTATGAAGAGTTAGAAGCATATGCTGAGCAATTGGCGGCTTATGAAGAGGAATTGAAAATTCAATATGATCAAATACGTGAAGATGAAATACAAATAAAAGAAATTGAAGAAAAAAGCAGATCAATTATTGAAGCTATACCAGATGTTTTATTTACTTTTGACTTAAACGGTGTCTTTATAGATTGTGAAGCTAATGATGATAAAATATTGATAGTACCAAAGGAATATTTCATTGGTAAAACTATATCAGAAATCATGCCTAAAGAAGTTACTGCATTAGCTTATGAGAATTTGAATTTAGTTTTTAAAACTGGTAAACTACATAGTTTTGAGTACAAATTAGTTAATGAAGGTTTAGATAGCTATTGTGAGATTAGGATGGTTAAAAGTGGAGAAAATAACGTTTTAGCTGTATTAAGAGATATTACTATTAGAAAAAAATTAGAAGAGAAATTAGAATATTTAAGCTATAATGACCAACTAACAGGATTGTATAATAGAAGATTTTATGAGGAGGAATTAAAGCGTTTAGACGTTAAAGAAAATTATCCTTTGACTATTGTGTTGGGTGATGTGAATGGGTTAAAACTTATTAATGATTCTTTTGGACATGTTATAGGTGATGAGCTTATTAAAAAATCAGCACAAATAATAAAAAATGGATGTAGAGCCCAAGATGTTATTATTAGACTTGGTGGAGATGAATTTATTCTTTTATTACCTAAAACAGATATTTATGAAGCAGAAGAAATTATTGAGCATATTAATAATTTATCCAGAAAAGAAAAAATACAAAATATAGATATATCTATTTCTTTCGGGTATGAAACTAAACGTTATGAAGAAGAAGATATTCAAAATGTATTTACAAAAGCAGAAGATTATATGTATAAAAGAAAGCTTTTTGAAAGTGCGAATATGAGAGGAAAAACAATTGATACAATAATTAATACTCTCAATGAAAAAAATAAAAGGGAAGAGCAGCATTCGGTAAGGGTTTCGGAGTTGTGTAAACTTATGGGGAAGAATCTTGGATTACCTGAAAGAAAAATTCAAGAATTAGAAACTGCTGGTTTGTTGCACGATATAGGAAAAATAGCCATAGAAGAAAGTATTCTGAATAAACCAGACAAACTTACAGATGATGAATATAATGAAATTAAACGTCATCCTGAAATAGGATATAGAATATTAAGCACAGTAAATGAAATGGCTGAAATTGGACAATATGTACTTTTGCATCATGAAATGTGGAATGGAAGAGGATATCCTAAAGGTCTTAAAGATTTAGAAATACCTATTGAATCAAGAATTATAGGTATAGTAGATGCATATGATGCTATGACTAGTGAAAGAAGCTATCGAAAACCCTTATCAAAAGAATTTGCAATAGAAGAGTTGAAAAGAAATTCGGGAATTCAATTTGATCCAGAATTAGTAAAGTTATTTGTAGAAAATGTAATAAATTAATATAGTTTTAAGATTCTAATGGACTGATGTAAATTTACAACAGTCCACTTAATTTGTCTATAATTATATATATACTTAAAATTAAAAATAATTGCAAGTTATTAAGTTCTCAGAAATGGAAAAAATAAGTGCAAAATTTAATTTAATATGATATGATATTAATAATAATTATCAAGTAATTAATAATATTTATCTAGGAGGACTATTATGAAGTGGTTTAGTAACTTAAGGATGAAACTTAAATTAATACTTAGTTTTGGTATTGTAGCTTTGTTTATAGCTATAGTTGGAAGTCTTGGTATGGTAAACATAAATAGAATAGGTAATAATTCTAACATATTATATGAGGAAGGATTTCAAGTATTAAAAAATATTCAACAATTTAATTCTAATGTTTTACATACAAGGATAGAAATTTTTAATATTATTGAAAATAAAGATGGAACTAAAATTAGTGAAATAAAATCCAAGATAGATGGCTTTAGAAAACAAAATGATGACATCCTTAAAATGTATGAAAAAACCAATTTAAATGATAATGAGAAGGAAATATATGCACAAACAAAAAAAGATCTAGAAGCATATAGGAATATATCGGATAAAATAATAAATTTAGCTGTTGATAAAAAATATGAGGAAGCGATGAGTTTAATTAATGAAAGTTCAGTAATACGAGAAAAATTAACAACTAATACTGATAAATTAGTTAAAATTATTGAAACAAAAGCATCTGACCTAAATGTTTCTAATAATAATATAAAAAGTAAATTTTCTAATTATATGTTGTTAGATATTGTTTTAGGGATATCTATTGCAATATTATTAGGTATTGGTGTAGCTATATTTATTTCTAGAAATTTGAAAAAAGTAGTAGAATATGCAAAGTTTTTAGAAGAGGGTGATTTAACTCAAGAAATAAAAATTAATTCTAAAGATGAAATTGGTGATTTAGCAAGAGCATTGAATAATGCAAATGATAATGTAAGAAATTTAATTAGCAAAATAATAGATGGTGCTAATGAGATAAGCTCTTCTGGACAAGAATTATCAGCTACAACACAAGAAGTTTCGTCTAAAGTGGACGAAATAAATAATTCTACTGAACAAATATCAAAAGGCGCCCAAGATTTAAGTGCAATTACTGAAGAAGTAAGTGCGTCATCACAAGAAATTGGAGCTACTACAAATGAATTAGCAAGTAGAGCAAGTAGAGCTGCTACTTCAGTTGGGGAAATAAAGAAGCGTTCATTTGAAATAAAGAAAAAGGCTGAAGATAATATAAAACAAGGAAATTTAATTTATGAAGAAAAAAGGAATGATATAATAAAAGCTATTGAAGAAGGAAAGGTAGTGCAAGAGGTTAAAATAATGGCTGATTCTATAGGTGAGATAGCATCACAAACTAATTTGCTTGCCTTAAATGCGGCAATAGAAGCAGCAAGAGCTGGTGAAAATGGAAAAGGATTTGCTGTAGTTGCAGAGGAAGTAAAACAACTTGCAGAACAATCAACAGAAGCAGTAGCTAGAATACAACATATGGTAGTGCAAATACAAACGGCATTTGAAAATTTATCACAAAGTGGTGAGGGAATGCTTTATTATATAGCTGAGAGTGTAAAACCAAGTTATGAATTGTTATTAGATACTGGAATTCAGTATGAAAAAGATGCCGAATTTGTTAATGAGATAACTAAAGAGTTTGCATCATCTTCAAATCAAATAAATGAAGTTATAGAACAAATTGGTGAAGCGATGCAAAATGTTTCTGCTACAGCAGAAGAATCAGGTGCAGGATCTGACGAGGTGTTAAATAATATGAATGGAATAACAGTAGCTGTAAGCAATATTGCAAAATCAGCACAAAGTCAAGCGGATCTGTCTCAAAAGCTTAATGAAATTGTGCAAAAGTTTAAAATATAATTCTGTAGAATAAATTTATTTGGAGATAATCCTTTAAACTGTTTCTATGTAGAGTAAAAGAGCAGTATAAACTATAAAAGAGTAGAGCTAAATCTGATATGCACTACTCTTTTATTATGTTATTTTATATAAGGCACATGAAAATAAATAACAAGTCCAAAGTTGCCATGAATATTTTTCATCAGGCAAGGAGACAAATTGCCCTCATAGCAAGCCTATTAGGTCAGTTTGCCGACGCAGTATGATGGAAAATAGACTGGCAAATGGACTTGTTATTTATTTGATTGTGCCTAAGTATAAATCAAAACAGCATCTTTTAAAAAGATGGTAAGCCCAGTTGCTATTTATCATAATATTCAGTAAACCTTTCATCATTTACATATCTTTAGACAAGTCATGCATGTGCTTCCTTTGAGTAATTATTCCAAGAATAGCTAAGCCAAGTACGGTGTAAATAAGCAGCTTTCTGTGAAAGGTCACTTGATCTATCTTTAGTTAAAAATGCTGCTTTAAGAGTTTCAATTAATGGTGTGCTTAGTTTTTGCGCTGTATATTCCATGGGATCACCTTACACCTTTATACAATGTGAATGACAATAATAAATTTGAAAATAATATAAAAAAATATTCAGTATAAGTCAATAGTGGTATAATTAGTATAAAATCTGACATAAATATCCTTAGTGGTAAAAAATTAGAGTTTAGGTGGAAATTTGTTACAATTTATCTTGTCAAAATTATAATTAGGGGGAGAAGAATATGAAATGGTTTAACAATCTAAAACTAAGACTTAAATTAGGACTTTGCTTTTTTGTTGTATCTCTATTTATATTAGCAGTGGGAGTTATGGGGACATCTAGTATGAATAAAATAAATTCGAATTCAAATATCCTATATTCAAAAGATTTTCAAGCTTTAAAAACTCTCCAACAAATTAATACAAGTTCACTGCATATACGTCTGGAAGTGCTTAATCTTATTAATGGCAGGGATTCCGATAAAGTAAATGAGACAAAACAAAAAATATCAGATATTAGAAAAGCAAATGATGAAATACTAAAAATTTATGAGAAGTCTAACTTGTCTGATGAAGAAAATAATTTGTATCAAATAGCTAAATATGATTTACAAGATTATAGAAATTCATGTGATGAAATAATAACTTTAGTAAGTGAAAAAAAATATGACAAAGCAATGAGTAATAGCAATGAAAGTACAGCAATAAGAGAAAATGTAACTAACAGTATTGACAATTTAGTTGGAATTGTTGAAAAACAATCAGCAGAGAGAAATGATTCTAATAATGCTATATTTAAAACAACTAGTTTTTTAGTGATGATAATAGGTGTTTTAGGATTTGTTGTAGCAATAGTATTTGGAAGCATTGTGACTACAATGATATCTAAGAGTTTCAAGAAGGTTTTAATATTCGCAGAGAGTTTAGAAAATGGAGATTTAACTAATTCTATAGAAATTAATACAAAAGATGAAATGGGAGATATTGCAAGAGCATTAAATAATGCAAATACAAAGATAAAAGAATTAATAATACAAATAATAGATGGAGCTAACAATATAAGTTCTTCTGGAGAGGAATTATCAGCTAGCACACAAGAAGTTTCAGCAAAGATGGAAGGGATAAATGAATCTACTGAACAAATATCAAAAGGAGCTCAAGATTTAAGCGCAATTACAGAAGAAGTGAGCGCATCCGCACAAGAAATTGGAGCGACTACAAATGAACTTGCCAATAAAGCTAGTGGAGCAGCTATTTCAGTAAGCGAAATTAAAAATCGGTCTCTTGAAATAAAGAAAAAAGCAGCAGAAAGTATAAAAAAAGGAGATTTGATTTATGAAGAAAAGAAAACTAATATTGTAAAAGCTATTGAAGATGGAAAAGTAGTTCAAGAAGTGAAAGTAATGGCAGAATCTATAAGTGATATAGCATCACAAACTAATTTGCTTGCACTGAATGCAGCAATAGAAGCAGCTAGAGCTGGAGAAAATGGAAAAGGGTTTGCTGTAGTTGCAGAAGAAGTAAGACAACTTGCAGAGCAATCAGCAGAAGCAGTTTCAAGTATACAAGGAATGGTAATGCAAGTACAAAGTGCAGTTGAAAATTTAGCTGAAAGTGGCGAAGATATACTTAAGTATATAGTTAATAATGTACAACCTGATTATCAATTACTTATGGAAACAGGAATTCAATATGAAAAGGATGCTGAGTTTGTTAGTAAGATAACTGAAGAATTTGCTTCTTCATCAAAACAAATAAATGAAGTTATAGATCAAATTAATCATGCAATGCAAGATGTTTCATCAACAGCAGAAGAATCGGGTGCAGGCTCTGAGGAAGTATTAAGTAATGTTAATCAAATAACAATAGCTATTAGTGAAATTGCAAAATCTGCACAAGGTCAAGTAGAACAGTCTCAAAAACTTAATGAAATGGTTCGGAAATTTAAGATATAAATTGAATAGTTTAATATATAAATTAGTTTTGTATATAATGAAGTATTATAAAGGTTGTTGCAAAGTATTTTGCAACAACCTTTAATTACATTTTGAAATAAGCTAGGGGTGAAAAATAATAAATTAGAAAGTTATGGAGGAAAAATGCTCATTTGTTGCATTAGTATCCAATGTATTGTATAATTTGGTTTAATTATTCTCTGAATGAAAAATAAACCAAATAAAGTGGGCTATTGTTTAATAGGTATATCTTTAGATCTTTTTTATGGGGCGATTTATTAAAATTCAGTATAAATTGAAAGGAGAGAAGATGTTTAATTTTAAAAAAAATTTTACTCAGTACAAAGGGCTACCGAGAGAAATATATATTCTTTTTATAGGAAGAATTATAAATTGTCTAGGATCTTTTGTAGGACCTTTAATGGCACTTATTTTAACACAAAGATTTGGAATGTCATCAGCTGAATCAGGAAGTTTTATTGCGGTCCAATCATGTGCACAAGGTGTTGCCATGATGCTCGGCGGAAAATTAGTAGATTCTTTTGGGCGTAAAAGAGTAATTGTTATATGCCAATCCCTAGGAGCTATTATACTTATATTATGTGGAATTATTCCTATATCAATGATTACAGCTAAAATGATAATAGCATCATCTAGCTTTTATTGCATGGCATTTACAGCTTATGATGCACTTCAGGCAGATGTAACAAATCCTAAAAATAGAAAAACAGCATATTCCTTATTATACATGGGAATAAATATAGGGTTTGCTATAGGTCCAATAATTGGAGGATTTTTATACAAAAATTATTTGTCATTAGTATTTATTGGTGATGCTGTTACAACATTAATTTCTATGATTCTTGTTGTAACCTTAATTAAAGAGAAAAAAGGGATAGAAAATGAAAATGAAAATAAAGAAGAAAATATTTTAGAAGAAAGAAATAAATTAGAAGATAATGTAGAAGGATCAGTTTTTAAAGTTTTAATTAAGAGACCAATTCTAATTATATTTGGAATGATTATGTTTTTTATAAACTTTACATATGCACAGTGGCCATTTGCACTGCCATTACAACTAGGGAAACTATATGGTGGTGATGGAGCAAAAATATATGGGTTACTAGGAGCAGCAAATGGTTTAATAGTAATAGTTGCAACTCCTTTTATAATGCGACTAACTAGAAAGTTTTCTGAACTAATGAATATATGTTTAGGAGCCTTTATATATTTTATTTCATTTCTTATGTTTGGGTTTATAAGTTCTATACCATTATTTTTATTAGGAGTAACAGTTATGACTTTTGGTGAAATAATTGGAGCAACAAATTCATCAGCATTTATATCTAATAATTCTCCAGCATCTCACAGAGGAAGAATAGGTTCAGTTTTATCAATAATTATGGGCACAGGAGCAGCAATTTCACCTATGATTATTGGAAGCATAATAGATAATTATGGAATGATGCAAGGATATGCATTGACGGCTGGTAGTGCAATGATTGCAATGATTTTGGGAGTTATTGCTAATAAATTAGTAAAAAATAAAAGAAATGTTAGAAATAACCTCATATATGAAAGTAAGAATAATTTGACAAGTGATACTGTTTAGTCTAAAATATTTTTTGAAAAAAGTAAGAGGAGTGGTTATAAAATGATAAAAGAAAATGGCAATATTTCAATTGATACAGAGAACATATTTCCTATTATTAAGAAGTGGTTATACTCTGATAAAGACATATTTATAAGAGAAGTTATAAGTAATGCATGCGATGCAATTAGCAAATTTCAAAGGTTAGCTTCATTTGGAGAAGCTACTGCAAAAGAAGATGAAGAATATAAGGTTATCGTATCTGTAAATAAAGAGAAGAAAACTCTTAAGTTTATAGATAATGGTATTGGAATGACTGAAGAAGAGGTGAAAAAATACATTACTCAAGTTGCCTTTTCAGGTGCAACAGATTTTGTTGAAAAATATAAAGATAAGATGGATGAAGGTAAGGATATAATAGGTCACTTTGGTCTTGGTTTTTATTCAACATTCATGGTTTCTGATAAGGTTCAAATAGATACATTATCACATAAAGATGGATCAGAGGCAATAAAATGGATTTGCGATGAAGGTGGTACTGAATATGAAATGGATCTTTCAAAAGAAAGAACTACAAGAGGTACAACTGTAACACTATATATTAATGATGAGAGTTCAGAATTTTTAGAAGAATATAAGGTTGGAGAAATAATAAAAAAATATTGTGCATTTTTACCTACAGAAATATATTTAGAAGATGAAAATAAGCCAAAAGAAGAACCTAAATATGAAACAAAGAAAAATGAAGATGGAACTGAATATCAGGAAGTAGTAGAACCAGAAGCACCAAAACCGCTAAATGATACAAAGCCTTTATGGGTTAAAGCTCCTAAGGATTGTACTGATGAAGAGTATAAAGATTTTTACAGAAACGTATTTAAGGATTTTAATGAGCCGTTATTTTGGATACATTTAAATGTGGATTATCCATTTAACCTAAAAGGAATATTATATTTCCCTAAATTAACACATGAATTTGAAGCAACAGAAGGACAAGTGAAATTATACAATAATCAAGTCTTTGTTGCAGATAACATAAAAGAAGTAATTCCAGAATTTTTACTATTATTAAAGGGTACTATAGATTGTCCAGATCTACCTTTAAATGTATCAAGAAGTTTCCTTCAAAATGATAAAGAAGTTTCAAAAATTTCAAATCATATAATTAAGAAGGTTGCAGATAAGTTAGTTGATTTATTCAAAAATAATAGGGAAGAATTTAATAAATTTTGGCCAGATATACAAATATTCATTAAGTATGGATGCTTAAGAGATGAAAAATTCTATGAAAAAGTTAAAGATATAATAGTTTTTAAAAACTTAAAAGATGAATTGATAACATTAAAAGATTATCTTGAAGCGAATAAAGAAAAACATGAAAATAAAGTATTTTATGCTAATAATGAAAAACAACAATCTCAATATATTAAAATGTTTAAAGAATATGATTTAGATGCTGTAATTTTAGATTGTAGTTTAGATGATCACTTTATTTCATTTTTAGAAATGCATGAAACAGGAGTTAAATTTAATAGAATTGACTCCGATATTTCAGATACATTAGGAAGTAAAACTGATGAAAATGATGAAACTCAAAAAGCATTAAATAAAGAGATCGAAGATGTATTTAAAAATTCTCTAGGAGAAAAGGTTGCTAAACTATCAATTGAGGGATTGAAAAATGAAAATACGCCAGCACTTATTATAGTTTCAGAAGAATCAAGAAGAATGGCACAAATGAGTAAAATGTATGCAAAATCAGGAATGAACTTCCCAGGTATGTTTGATGAAGAAAAAACTTTAGTAGTAAATAGCAAAAATGCTATAATTAAAAAGCTTGTAGAAGTTTCTAAGGATGATGCTAAAAAAGATGAAGTTAAATTTATTTGTGAACATATTTTAGATTTAGCTAAAATTTCTAATAAAGAATTAGATGCAAATGAAATGGATGAATTTATAAAGAGAAATAATGAATTGTTAAGCAAAGTTATAATGCTATAAATAAAGTTCGTTAAAAAAATATAGATTGTCAGATGAGTAGTCCTTAACACTTAAAAGATATTTTAGGCACTAGAAAGAAAATAACAAGTAAAAGATGCGAAGAAAAGTTATTATATGCAGCCTAGCTGCTCTTTTCTAATGTGTATATTTTGTGTCAGACAAGGGGAAAACAAGTTTAGTAAGGCTATTGCCTGAACTTGTTGACGCAGTATGACGCAAAATAGACTAGCATACTGACTTGTTATTTTTTTTGATAGTGCCTTAATGTGGTGAGGGCTACTTTTATATTAAAAATCAATAATAATTATTATTGATTATTGGCTTTTTGATTTAAATAAGTTCATTGGTATATGAAAATACAAATAATATATTATTTATAGAATATGAGGAGAATGCTTATGAAAGGTCAGAATTTTAGTCCTAAAGTTTTACATAGGAAACGTATCAATAAAATGCTTTCTCAAATATTTGAGGTACCTCTATTTTTTATATCTGCATCTATGGGATATGGCAAAACTACAGCAGTAAAAAGCTTTTTTGAGAAAAAGAAAGATGTGCAAAATATTTGGTTTTATGGAGAAAATGAAGATAATGATATGTGGATGTGGAAGAAATTTTGTTCCTTAATTAAAGGTATAAATTCCAATCTTAGTAAAAGACTTATTGATTATGGGTTTCCGGAAAATAATATTGAAGTACATGAAATAATAGATATAATTAGGGAGGAACTAAAACAAAAAACAGTTTTAGTTATTGATGATTGGTATGATGAAAAAACTATTTATATTAATTATTTAATAAAAGCAGTAGCTTTAGCAGAAATACCAGATCTCCATATTGTTATACTAAGCCGTAATAAGCCAAGAGGTAATTATTTAGAACTTGAAATTAAGCAAAAGTGTATAGTCTTATCACAAGATGAAATAGGATTTACATTTGAAGAAACAGTGGAGTTTTTTGAGATTAATCAGTTTAAATTAACGGACAAAGAAAAAATAGAGTTATATGATTACACAGATGGATGGCCTTCAGCTACATATGTTGCTTTGCTTCAATATGTTAATAAGAATACTTTTCATAATATACCGATGGCAAGTGAACTGATTAAAACAGCTGTTTATGATAATTTAGATGAAACAACAAAGCAAATTCTTTTAAAGCTTTCCATAGTTAACAAATTTACTTTAGATCAAGCTATTTATATTACTGGAAACCAAAAAACTAAGGCTATAATTATGGAGTTAATCTCAAATAATTGTTTTATTAGGTATGATAGAGAGCTAGATGTATACACATTACATTCTATTTTAAGAAATGTTTTAAATGAAGAAATTATATCAAATAATATAGATTTTAATTATATAAATAATACTTGTGGAGATTGGTATTCTAAAAATCTTGAAGATATAGATGCAATAGAATATTACTATAAGGCAAAAAACTTTCAACGTATACTTGATTTGATAGAAAGGAACTACTTTATAGATATTAGTGATTTAAATCCACAAATTATAAGATCGGTATTTCACGAACTGAGTATGGAGGAAAAGATAAATAGACCTATAGTTTATTTGACGTATATATTTTTTTGTACACTTTATGGAAATCCTCGGATAGGAGCTGAACTTCTATATCAAGCAAAGTCTATTTATGAAAGTGATAAAAATCTTGCGAATAAAAATCAAATATTGGGTGAAGTTGCAGTGGTAGAAAGTTTTGTAATGTTTAATGATATTAAAAAGATGCAGGAATGCCACAAAAAGGCATATGAATTATTTAATGGAGGAACTTCGAAGATTGCTAATTATAAAATGCCATTTACTTTTGGATCTCCTAGTATGCTATATCTTTATTATAATAAAAAGGGCGAATTAAAAAATATTGTAGAAAATATAGTAAAAGAGGTACATTATTATATTAATATATCTAATGGTGGCGGTTCTGGAGCAAACTACTTAATAAATGCAGAATTTTGTTTTCAAACAGGAGATTTTAATAATGCGGAATTATTTGCTTATAAATCACTCTATAAGGCAAAATCAAAAAAACAGACAAGTATAATAATTTGTTCTATTTTTCTTTTAATGAGACTTTGTGTGAATAGAAATGATAAATATGAGGCTAGAAACAATTTTAATGATTTGATTAAGGAATATGAAAATCATAATGAAAATACGCCAAGATTTCTGAATGGGGCAGAATTAGCTATGGGGTATATTGATGGAATTACTGGGAATTTAGAAGCAATGGATAAATGGATGGAATATAGAAAAAATCCTAATATGCCAATTGAGACATCTGTTTTAAATAAGAGTACTATTATATGTGGATTGGCGATGATACTTAAAGGAAGCTATAAGGAGTTGGAAGGTCTAGTAGTAAATATGTTAGTTGTGTATGAAAGAGAGAATAATATATTAGGAATTTTATATTCATACATATTTGATTCGATTGTTAAATATAAGTGCTATGATGATATGGAACAAGCTGAAAAAGAATTGTTAAAAGCAATAGATTTAGCGAAGGAAGATCACATTATAATGTGCTTTATAGAGTTAGCACCACATATATTACCTATCTTAAAAAACCTTAAAAAGGAAAATTTATATGTAAAAATGCTATTACCCAAATGCGAAAAATTTAACATAATATATGAAAAAAATTATTGTGATATGAAAAAAATAGAATTAACACCTAGAGAAATTGAAGTGATGAAGTTAGTAGAAAAAGGATATAAACAAAGTGAAATTGCAGAAAAACTAAACATTGCGTTAATAACTGTAAAAAAACATATTTCAGCAGTTTATTTTAAGTTAAATGTAAAAAATAGAACAATAGCAACGAATATATTGAAAGAAAAAGGGATAATTTAAAATTAAGTTTAGGGGGTTGAAATAAAATAACAAGGCAAAGCTTATGAGTATATTTTGTGCTAGACAAGGAGCTAAGGCTTGCTCATAGCGGTCTATTAGTAAGACTTGGCGACGAAGTATAGCGCAAAATAGACCATAAGATGGCTTGTTATTTTTTTGAACCCCCCTTAGATAATGTGAAAGGAATAAATATGATGAATAAGATTTTTAAACCTAAAATACTAAATAGAACACGTATAAACACATTGTTATCTCAATTGTTTGAAGTACCCATATTTTTTATATCAGCATCTATGGGATATGGAAAAACCATTTCAGTTAAAAGTTTTTTAGAAAGAAAAACTGGAATACAAATGATTTGGTTTGATACATCAAATGAAGAAAATGATGATAGTTGGATGTGGTACAAGTTTTGTGAATCAGTTAAAATTACAAATC
>Ga0302173_10000497_pt1 | contig 21256 bp, 18 predicted proteins | sample I_Fen_N3_1_FD_198785 | JGI IMG/M metagenome (GOLD analysis project Ga0302173, IMG submission 198785) | Peat permafrost microbial communities from Stordalen Mire near Abisko, Sweden - I_Fen_N3_1 | ecosystem: Environmental > Terrestrial > Soil > Wetlands > Permafrost | place: Sweden: Abisko... | reverse complement strand
CAAATGATAGGATTAAATCAATATGTTCAGGTATCTTACCAGCTAAAACCATACTTACGCTTTTATTATAAAATTCATCAATAATATCATTTTCTTCAACAAGCTTAACTGTAATTAATCCTTTTTCCCTAGCATATTTTAAAAATATCGTACTGTTCAATTATTAAAGAACACTTTTTATTTGCCGTTCCCAATCCTAGCTTCGTATTAGCCATGTTAATTCCTTTATGAAAATCTAATATTTAACTGTAAAACATTGTATAATTAGGTATAATATTTATTTTTTCAACACTCTCAATATTCCTTTGATTTTGTAGAATAATTTCGTTTAAACTGTTATGTAGGTCATTATCACATTTTCTATAATCCTCCTTTTGCAAGTATGAAATATGCTTACCATCTTCATTCCCCGATTCGTCCGGAGTTAAATACCAATTTATACCTATAGTTAAATTTGATTTTGATATATTTCTTAATAATCCATATTTACCAAAATCCCCAACATCTCCAACATACCTGTTCTGCATCAAATCACCTTGCCTTACCTTTATTAAACTTATTTATTCTTTGTGCTTTACTATTTTCTCAGAATCTTCATCACTTAATGGAGAATGATTCACTTAATATCAATACTTTATTATACAGCAAATTTTACCATATATTATTATTTTCCCAATTTATTTCCCTAAATTTTTACACATAATTTAAAAAGTATCCTATTAAGCAAAAAAGCACAGATTGACCACCCTATGCTTTATATAAATCATATATTAACCTACTCAAATTTCTCCACATGCTCCCTTATAAATTCCTTCATATCCTTTAATATTTTCCTCTTCTTAAGTATTATAAATTCAAAATTCTTAAATGTTTGTAGCTTTATAAATGTTTTAAATAATTCCCTGAAAGCAATTATAATTTAATTTTTTACCACTCCATTACATTACTACAATTAAAAATTCACTTCAAACCCGCATGTTTCCTATAAATATTTACATATGTACCTATTTATATATTTTTATACTTTCCTATTTAAATATAAACCTATAAATCTTTTTAAATATGTTCCTATGAAACTATATTCCTAGTAAACTATAAAAATATTTACCTATAAACCTAGGTTCATATTTATATTGTTTTCTATAAACCTATATAAATATTTTCATTTTTTTCTATTTTTATATGAGACTTTAATAATTTCTTTTCCAGGCATAATCCTAACATTTTCAGTACACTCAAACTCCTTTTCTCCATGTGAATTAAAATATAAAGTTTTATTCTCCAGCTTAACTAACAATGCTTTACTATTTGTTTTTACTTTTGTATTTCCATTTAAATCATTTGTATATTAGGCACAATCAAAAAAATAACAAGTCCATCTGCTAGCCTATTTTCCATCATCCTGCGTCGGTAGATTGCACTAATAGGCTCGCTATGAGCACAATCCACCTCCTTGCCTGATGAAAAATATTCATGGCATTTTGGACTTGTTATTTTCTTTCATGTGCCTTAAGTAATTAACTTTATTTCCTTATTAATTATTTCACCAAGTAATATTCTTCGAATCATCTTTAAGTATCTCAACTAATTGTTCAATTTCTTTAGGTTCAAGTTTTTTTATGAGTATTGAAGCTAATAAATCTGCTGCTCTTCTTTGTAACTCTTCCATGTTATCTGGATATCTGATATGCACATTTATATTCAACTTCTCCCCTCCTTGAATATTGTTTAATTTATAGTATGCAAATATCCAAAATTGAGTTAAGGCGCATTCAAAAAAACAGTTAAGTTTAAATGATTTTTATTTTTATATAAGGACTAAAATAATAAACCTTTTAAACCTATACTTTTCTAAGTTAACACTCATATTATATATAAATGGGTGAATAGATTTAGGCACATTCAAAAAAATAAAGTGCGCTAGGCGAAATGAGGTGCCCTTGTGAACGTAGCAATTTACAGTAGAAAATCAAAATTCACCGGAAAAGGTGAAAGCATAGAAAATCAAGTTCAAATGTGTAAAGATTACTTATCTAATCAAAATAGAAATAATGAATCTTATGAATTTCTAATATATGAAGATGAAGGTTTCTCCGGTGGAAATACTAATCGTCCTGAATTTCAAAAACTAATGAATGATGTTACTTTAAAAAAGTTTGATATATTGATTTGTTATAGATTAGATCGTATATCTAGAAATGTAGCTGACTTCTCCTCTACTTTAGAAACTCTTCAAAGATACAATGTTGATTTTGTAAGTATAAGAGAGCAATTTGATACTAGTTCCCCAATGGGTAGAGCCATGATATATATAGCTTCAGTATTTGCTCAGCTAGAACGTGAAACAATTGCAGAACGTGTTAGAGATAATATGCTTGAACTTGCAAAGTCAGGTAGATGGCTTGGAGGGACTCCTCCACTTGGATATAAATCTAAGCCTGTTTCCTACTTTGATGAAAATATGACAGAACGGTCAATGGTTAGATTATCAAGTGATGAGGAAGAATTAAATATAGTTAAACTTATATTTGATAAGTACCTAGAACTTAAATCCTTAAGTAGTGTTGAAGCCTATCTGCTTGAGCGTTACTATAAAACAAGGAATGGATCAGATTTTAGAAAATCAAGCTTAAGAGGAATTTTAACCAATCCTGTTTATGTAAAATCAAGCGAAGAAATATTTGATTATCTTTCATCACAAGGTATGATGATATGTGGAACACCTGATGGAGTTCATGGACTCTTAACCTATAATAAGCTTAAAACAATCTATTCAAAAGATGGTAATCATGGTCGCGAATTTAGAGATACATCAGATTGGATAGTAGCAATTGCTAAACATAAAGGTATTGTAAATTCTTCAGATTGGCTTGAAGTACAAAATATATACAAAGGCAATAGTGATAAATTCGTAATATCAGCTAGAAGTCATAATGCTCTTTTAACTGGAATAATGAAATGTGCTAAATGTGGAGCTCCTATGAGAATAACCCATGGTCAAGTTAATAAAAATACAGGAACTAAATTATTTTATTATGTATGTACAATGAAAAAAGACTCCAGAGGAACAAGATGTGATAATCCTAATGGAAAAGTAGAACAAATAGATCCTATTGTTATTGATGCAATTAAAGACCTTGGTAAGAACAAAGAGCAATTCCTAAATGACCTTATAAATAGAACTAAACAAAAAAGAAATTTAGTTGAAGCAGATAAACAAGACGTAAATCTTAATATACTAATTAAACAAAAAGAATCTCAAATAGATAACCTTCTTAATAAAATGTCACTGGACCCTGATCTTAGTGATTTAATAATACCTAAAATTAAAGAATTAAAAATTGAGCTATCAGTACTTAAAGATGACTTAGAAAAAACAAATAATACAATTAATGAATTAGATACTGAGGAACTAATTCTCTCTTTCATAAAACTACTGTTAAATAAATGCTCTATAATAGATACACTCTCCCATGATGAAACAAAAGAACTTATTAGAGGACTAACAGATAGCATTACATGGAATGGAGATATTGGAGACTTTAACATAGATTTTATTGGTAGTAACGATGCTAAAAAAAATAGAATTGTTGCTACCACTTAGGGAGGTGAAAGTGAACCTCCCTCATATCCAATTCATCGCAAGTGAGTTTAAACACCTTGACCTGTTTGTAATTCAATTTCAATTCCATTTTCCTTAAAAAATCCTTTATTCATAGCAACATACATTGGTGCGTAAAATACAGAACGAGTTACTTCATTTAAACGTACAGTAGTTACTTTCGCTTCATCAGTTTTCTTACTGCCACAACCTAACATAGATATTGTTGTAGCACTCAAAATCAATAAAGCAGCTAATACTTTTAACTTCTTTCTCATGAAGAAAGCATCTCCTATTAATATTCATGGTGTATAATATGATATTTAATCGAATATTGTTCTAATATATATGAGTGTTACTTATGTCTGTAAGTATTTTTCCATCAGATATTTCTATTATCCTATCAGTTCTTTCTGCAATTCTTTTATCATGGGTAATAATTATAAATGTAGTTTTAAATTTTTCATTCATATCTCTCATTATTGCATACACATTTTCTGTACTTTGTGAATCTAAATTTCCTGTGGGCTCATCGGCTAAAATTATTCTAGGATTATTTATTAAAGCTCTTGCAATAGCTGCGCGTTGCTGTTGTCCTCCTGACATATTGGTTGCTAAATTATTTTTAACTTTGGATAACCCAACTAAGTCAAGTAACTCTAATGCTCTTTCCTTAATCTCCTTTGGTGGTTTTACATTTTTTATCATATAAGGAATAAGTACATTTTCTAATGCTGTGAAATCAGGAAGAAGATAATGAAATTGAAATATAAAACCTATCTTTTGGTTTCTTGTCTCTGCCAATTGATCATTGCTCATAAGATCAGTTCTCTCTCCATCAATGTATATTTCTCCACTCGTAGGTTTATCTAAAGTTCCCATGATATTTAACATGGTACTTTTCCCAGAACCAGATTCACCAATAATAGAATTAAAAGATTTTTCTTTAAAAGAAACATTGATGTCAAATAAAACTTGTGTTTCCATGGCTTTTCCATAAATTTTATTTATATTTTTCAATTCAATTATGTTTTTATCCATTTTTTATCACCTCTATAGGATCTAATTTAGCAGATTTTTTTGCTGGTATTAAAGCTGCAATAGATGAAGATCCTATTGCTAAGACTGCAGATAATAATATAAATTTAGGATTAACATATAATTCTACTATTGGCGTACCATCTGCATTAACTGCAAATTTAGTAAACATTACAGTAAGTCCAACACCTAAACTTACACCTAAGAGTGCACCAAGTATTCCAAGTATTACGCCTTGAAATAGAAATATACGACTAGCTGGTCCATTTTTAATTCCCATAGCTTTTAAGATTCCAATTTCTCTTGATTTTTGTATAACAGTAATAGCAAGTATAGATGCAATTGCAAGAATTACTGAAATAATAACAAAAAATTGTATCATATAACTTGAAGTACTTTGACCACTTAATCCACTTAACAGCTGTTTATTTTGTTCCTGCCAGTTCTCTACCTTAACTTCATCGCTTCCTAAATTATACCTCACATTTTGACTTATTGAATTCGCTTGAAATATATTATCCACAAGAATTTGTGCTTCTATTGAAGTAACTTTTTGTTCAAAACCAAAGGTGTTTTGCACTGTATTTAAATCTGTAATAATCCAAGATTTATTTATACTACTAACTCCTAAGTCATAAAAACCACTAATAGTAAATTCCTCTGTTTTCCCAGTTGGTGTTGTAATTTTTATAATTTCTCCTGGTTTCTTTTTTAAATCGTTATTTAGTTCTCTTCCAATGAGAATCTTTTTCCTAGCTGCCTCAACATCTCTTTGAAAAATCCAAGTTCCTTCATATATTCTATTCTTTATATTATATATTTTATCGCTATCTTCTAACTGAAAGCCTCTCATTAATATTGGATAGCTTTTATCTCCATCTTTTATAAAAGCAGATGATTCTACTGATGGAGAAACATTTTTAATTCTACTATCACTATTTTTAATTTGAAGCATCTTTTTCTCAAAGTTTTCTATTGTTCTATCATCCTTTGTAGATGAAACTGTAATTTGTGGAGAGTTATTTACAGTCTTATCAATCAAACCTTTTTGCAAACCGTCAATTAAGGTGCCAATAAAAACTTGAACAGATACCCCAATTGAAATTCCCAAAATAATAAAAAATGTTTGTACTTTATTACTGATTAAAAATCGTACTGCAATTTTCAATGGGAACCTCATACTGCACCCCCTTTTCTACAAATATTTATTTTTTTGATGATCCATTAGTGGAAGTTTTACTTGAAGAACCTTGAGAAACTAAATCTCCTTCTATAAGAGATTCTGGTGGATTTAATACATAGCTTTCACCTTCTCCTAAGCCATCAGTAATTTCCACATAATATTCACTTTCTATTCCTACATTAATATATTTTTTAGAAACTATATTATTAGAATTCACAACATATACATATTTTTTTCCTGTTGCTTTGTCTTCTTTTATTCCATCAAATCCAACAGCTATAGATTCATCCTTTTCTTTAAATATAAATTGAACATCTGCTTCATATCCACTCTTAACTTCTTCCTTAGGATTGTCTATTACCACCGAAATTTTCACTTTATATTCTTGATTCCCACCACTAATAGATGTTTTTGCCTCTGCCAATTGTCCTATTTCTGTAACTGTCCCACTATATGAATCCTTAGAACCTTTTATTTTTATATTTGCCTTTTGTCCTTTAGCTACTTTTAATGCATCATACTGCTTTAAGTCTACCGATACTTTATATTCTGATACATCATCTATTATAATTTGATCACCACTACTAGGGAATTGGTTTTCTTTTGCATCTATTTTTATAACTTTTCCATCTATGTTTGCAACAATTTTGCTATCATCAATTTTTTTCTTGTAGTTGTCTATGTCATTTTGAATTAACGCAATTTGATTTTTTTGATTTGATATTTTACTTTCACTGCTATTATTAGTATCATTTAATGTATTTTTCGCATTTGTTAATGAATCCTCTGCACTCTTAAGTCCAGTAGCTGCATCTTCTGCATTCTTTTTTGATTCATCTAATTGACTTTGAGCTATCGCTCCACTGCTAAATAATACTTCGTTTTGTGAATATTTTTTCTTAAGATCATCATATTTTCTTTGTGCATTTTCTACACTATACTTTGCCTGAGAAAGGGAATTTTCTGAAGCACTTTTTTCTGCTGCAAGTCCTGTTTTAACCATTTGATTTAAAGTTAACTTAGCATTTTCCAAATTAATTTGAAACTTTTGTAGTTGGTTTTCTAAGTCTGAACTATCTAACATTATTAATCCATCACCTTTTTTTACTGACTGTCCTTCTTGTATACCTATTTTCAATACCTTTTGCGTGGAATTAAGTATAATATTATTTCTATATTTTGCTTCTATATTTCCTGTTGCTATAGTTGTTTCTGTAAGATTCCTTTTTATTACTTTCTCTATAGTTACTTCTTTTGGTTTTACTGTATTGTTTTTTAATGTATACGTTATTCCTATGACACCAATAAGAACTATAGAAAGTGCAATTACTTTTGTTTTTTTGTTCCATGAAATATTTTTAATAGAAGTTATTTTTTTAAGCCATAGCATTTTATACACCTTCTTTATTTTAAAATATTTACGATTTAGGCACTATCAAAAAAATAATAAGTCAGCATGCTAGTCTATTTTCTTTCTAGTGTCTTAATTTATTATACTTATTGATAATAATTATCCTATGATAATTATTATATAATTATTAAGATAAGTATTCAATAAGAGTTTTACATATTTATAAAAGTCTATTTTTAATTATTATACTTATCCTCTTACACTTAAGTATTATTGTAGATGCTACTTTTTATAAATTTGTGAATTTATTTGCCCATTTCCAAATAATATGATAATATATTGATGTTATTTTTATAAAAGGTATATTTAGTCCAGATAACACTTAATAAAATGATATTATCAATAATCAAATCATCGAGAGGAGTACTTAATATGAAATTATGGTCTATTATAGCTATTGCAATATATTTACTTATATTACTTGTGATAGGATATTATTCTTACAGAAAAACCTCTAATCTTTCCGACTACATGCTAGGTGACAGAGGTCTTGGTCCTTTGGTTACGGCATTGTCTGCTGGTGCAAGTGACATGAGTGGTTGGATGCTTATGGGACTTCCTGGAGCAGTTTATTTAACTGGAATTTCTAGTTTTTGGCTAGGAATAGGATTAACAATAGGAGCTTACTTAAACTATCGTTTATTAGCTCCAAGATTTAGAGTTTATACAGAAATTGCAAATGATTCCTTAACAATTCCTGACTACTTAGAAAATCGTTTTAAAGACAATTCTAATATGCTTAGACTTGTCTCCGGTATAGTGATACTTGTTTTCTTTGTCCTTTATGTATCATCTGGAATTGTAGCAGGTGGAAAATTATTTGTAGATACCTTTGGATTAACTTATACAACAGGTGTCATAGTTACCCTATCTGTTGTTGTTCTTTATACATACTTTGGTGGATTTTTAGCAGTAAGTCTTACTGATTTCTTCCAAGGAACATTAATGTTTATTTGCTTAGTTATGGTACCAGTTGTAGCCTTTATGAATTTAGGTTTAGATCCTGGTACATTTGTAAGTAAGGTAACAGCTATTGATCCTGCATTATTTGATTTATTTAGGGGAACCAGTGTCTCTACTATTATTGGGTTTATGGCTTGGGGACTTGGTTACTTTGGTCAACCACATATTATTGTTCGTTTTATGGCAATTAAATCTGCAAAGGAATTAAAATCAGCAAGAAGGATAGGTATTGGTTGGATGGCTATAGGTCTTGTAGGTGCAGTTGCAAGTGGTCTTATAGGACTTGTCTACTTTACTGAGCATAACAGTCCATTAAAGGACCCTGAAACAGTTTTTCTCCGACTTGGAGATATTCTATTTCATCCATTTATTACAGGAATGATACTAGCTGCAGTACTTGCTGCTATTATGAGTACTCTTTCCTCTCAGCTTTTAGTTTGCTCTAGTTCAATTACTAAAGATTTTTATCTAACATTTTTGAACAAAAAAGCCTCAGATAAACAACAAATGTTAATAGGAAGATTATCTGTAATAGGTGTTGCAGCGTTTGCCACAATCTTTGCATACTTACCAAATAAAACTATACTAGATATAGTTGGGCAAGCATGGGCTGGCTTTGGTTCAGCTTTTGGGCCAGTTCTTTTATTAAGCCTTCATTGGAAGCGAATGACTAAGTGGGGTGCACTATCAGGAATGGTTGTTGGTGGATTAACAGTTATTCTCTGGATTGCTTCTGGTCTATCTGGATACCTGTATGAAATGATTCCAGGATTTTCACTATCACTTATTTCAGTTATAATTGTTAGTCTTCTAACTGAAAATCCATATGAGTCTGTTAATGAAGATTTCTCTGCTATGGAAAAAGTATTAAAAGATATGAATTAAGCATATTGACTTGTTATTTATTTTAATATGACTAATGCCTTAATGAATACACATCCAACTCTTTATGCTTAAAAACCGAATTAAATCTTAGAATTAAATCATTAACAAAAGAACTCCAAGGTTTTTCCTTGGAGTTCTTTTGTTAATGGATGTCTTTTCACTTTTAATTCTTCTGTCCATGGTTTTTTTAAGTTTTCAAATGGTAATTTCATTGTAAATAATTAAAATAATTCATTCTATAATTTAAATTTATTGATTTTTTCTTTAAGTTCTTTTGATACATCCTTTAAATGGTTAAAATTATTAACAAACTGATCTGTTGAAGCTGTAACTTCCTCTGCTGAGGCAGTAACTTCTTCAGCTCCAGCCGCTGTTTCTTCTAGTATTGCAGATAAATTTTCTACTTTACTTACAACATCATCTTTCATGCCATTTACAGAATTTAACCCTGAGGCTATTTTTTTTACTTCTTTTGTTAAATCATCTACTGCTGAAACTATTTCTGCAAATATCCCTTGTGATTCTTTTACAGCCTTTTCTTGATTATCTACAGTTTCACTAGTTATTAAAACTCTACTAACAGCCAATTCTGATTTACTTTTTATTTCTTTTATTATTTCATCTATTTGCTTAGCTGAACCAGAAGTTTCTTCTGCAAGTTTTCTTATTTCATCAGCTACTACTGCAAATCCTTTTCCAGCATCCCCAGCTCTAGCAGCTTCTATAGCTGCATTTAAAGCCAACAAATTAGTTTGCTCTGTAATTGCGCTTATTGTTTGATTCATTGTACCTATTTTTACGATACTTTCTGAAACTTCACTTACTACTTCTTTAACTGATTGAGTACTCTCTTTAGTTTCATTGGACTTTTCCATTACAGTTTTTACAACAGCTATACCATTTCTACCTAAATTATTAGTTTTAGCTGCAACATTGTTTACATTCTCTGTTACTACTTCTATATGATTCATAGCATCTGATAATAACTGCATACTTCTTGATACTTTTTCCAAATTATTAGCAGATTCCATAGTTCCACTAGATATTTGAGTTATTGTTTCACTAACTTGATTCATTGATGCTGCTATATCTTCACTCATATTCGCTGAATTTACTGCATTGTCATTTACATTATTCACAGAACTATCAACACTTTTGATTAATTCTGAAACATGTTCTTGCATCTTATTAAAACTATTTTCTAAAATCGTAAATTCATATATAGAACTATCCATAATAATCTTTTCATTAAATTGTGCATCTGCAGCTCTTTCCATACCATCTTTTATAATATTTATGTTTTTGCTTATTCTTCTAGCAATGGCTAACGCTACAATTGATGCAATTATTATTAATACAAAAATTGTTATAATTACTAGCTTCATAGCATCAGTTTCAGATTTTCTTAATTCCTCTGAAGGTATTTTAATTATTAGTTTCCATCCAGTTAACTCTGAAGTTTCAAAATAACCTTCATATTTATTATTATTATAATCAAATTTGATCTTCCCATTATCTTTATTTACTATATCATCCCAAACTTTATATTCAGTTGGTTCATTTCCTGAAATTTTTAATTTGTCACTATCAGAAATAACAATACCATCTTTATCTGTAATAATAAGTTCTCCAGTTTGTCCATATTTGATAGTTGACAGTTGATTTGCTAAAGAAGTTAAATCTATATCTATAGCCAAAACACCAAGTTTTATATTATTTTTAGTTACAGTTTTATATATTGTTATTGTATTTTTACCTGTTAGTGTATCTTTATAAGGACTATGTATAGTATATTTATCTGAATTTTTAATAGCGTCTTTAAACCATGCTTTTTCTGTAGCATTATAACCATCTGGTAATTTTACATCTAATAATTGATATAACCCTCCAGTGTTATCAGAATAATATATGTTTAAAATACTTTGATCTGTATTTTTAATTAAATTCATTTGTTCTTTTAAATTATTATATGGTGATTCCTCAATATTAAATTTCCCACTTTTTATTAACGTTTCTAATATACTTTCATAATATACAGTTTTATTATTTATGATTTCTTGAGCTATATTAGAAATTAAAATTCCATTTTCATCAAAGCTTTTTTCATTAGCCTTTCTTGATGTTGTTGTTGAAATTACGCCTACAATTGTAACTGGTATTATAGCTAACATAATAATTGTGATTAATAAATATGTTTTTATACTTCTGCCTTTAATTTTATTTTCATTCCCTTTTATACTCTTCCTCATTCATCCACCTCATAGTTAATATTTATTTTACTGTACTATTATACCTCACAATTATTCCTTATATATTATTTAAATTCACTTTTATGTATTTTTATTCATTTAATCCTTTACTATTGATAAATTACCATCTTTTTCTGTTTTTTATTGCAAACCTTGCAATAAATTTTAAAATAAAGATAGAATATATTCAAGAAACAACATATTCTATCTTTATTTTATTTGCCTATATAATTAAATATTAAAAAAAGAGCCCAAATCCTTAATGTTACATAGGTTAAAAGACCACCTATATATCTTCAAGAAAATCGAACTCTTTTTTTCATTTAAGGGATGTGAAATAAAATAGATTAGCATACTGACTTGTTATTTTTTTGAACATCCCTAAACTAATTTATATATTTAATCCTGAATACGCCTCTTCACCATGCAAAGAAAGATCTAAGCCTTCTGCTTCTTCCTTTGAAGTAACCCTTATACTCATTACTAAACTCATAAGCTTCAGTATTACAAAAGTTACAACCGCTGCATATAATGCTGTAACGCAAGTAGATAATAAATGAGCTTTTAGAAGATCAAAGTTACCATATATTAATCCATCTACACCTGCTGGATTTATTGCTTTTGATGCGAATATCGCAGTAGATATAGATCCCCATATACCAGCAACTCCATGACATCCAAACGCATCTAAAGCATCATCATAACCTAATTTTTTCTTTAATACAGCTATAGCAAAGAAACTTAATGCTCCTCCAACTAATCCCATAAACATCGCTGACATAGGACTTACATAGCCAGCACCTTGAGTTATTGCAACTAACCCTGCTATAGCTCCACTCACAATTCCTAATGCCGTAGGCTTTTTATACATAATCCATTCACAAATTACCCATCCAACTGCTCCTGCAGCCGCAGAAGTATTTGTAGTAACAAATGCATTTACTGCTACATAATTCATAGAAAGAGCACTTCCTGCATTAAATCCAAACCATCCAAACCACAAAAGTCCTCCTCCAAGTATTGCCATAGGTATATGATGTGGTCCTGTGCTTGCTTTCTTTCTCTTTCCAATAACAATTGCTGCAACAAGCCCAGAAACCCCTGAATTTATCTCAACAGCATGTCCACCTGCAAAATCAAGAACTCCCAAATCTCTTAACCATCCGTTTGTACCCCATACCCAATGAGCAATTGGATCATAAACCAAAGTACTCCATAAAATAATAAATATCAAAAAGGCTGGAAATGTCATACGTTCAGCAACAGAACCCGAAATAACAGCTGCCGTAATAGCTGCAAACATTAATTGAAATACTACAAATTCTAAATGTGGTATTGTACCTGCATAGTCTGCATTAGGTGCAATCCCTATATTCTTTAGAAAGCTCCATTCTAAACCACCAATTACACCATGTACATCTGGACCAAAAGCTAAAGTATAACCAATGAAGATCCATTGTATAGATATAATAACAAGTGCTGCATAATTTTGTACTGTAATACTTAATACATTCGTACTCCTTACCATACCACCATAAAATAAAGCTAATCCTGGTACCATTAGCATTACCAATGCAGCACAAATAATTACAAATCCCATGTCTGCGCCATTTAACAAATCCATTTTTATTCCCCCTTGAATAATTTCTTATTAAATTTTAAATTGTGTTTTTGAACATCCCTTATTATTGATTAATAAAAAAAACGTCCTCACTTCAAAAAGGTATACCAATCATTAGATATATCTTTTTTTGAAATGAAAACGCCATTGTTTTCTACAAAATGTATGAAATTTTTCATAATTACTTTTTTTAATTTTACTATCATAAGTTTTATATGTCAATATAAACTGTAATATTTTTTTCATTTTATATTGGAATATGAACTATTTTGTTACAAAATAAAAGTATTTGCCTTTAACAGATAAAATAAGTAATGTGCATATTTTTCAACGCAACAACAAAAGTGCTTTTGAAAAACCAAATAGTTTTATATTTACAAAATATGCTATAATTAACTGAAAGATAAATAGTAATTTGTAGAAAAGGTGAAGTCATGAAGATATTTTTACGTATGCATCCAAAGAATCGCTTATCCTCTGTGCAACTATAAAATTATATTGTACAGAGGAGTGTATATTAAATGAAAAGATTAAATAAACCAGTTATTACGAAAGAAACAATCAAAGCAATGGAGGATATGTCATTTTTTACTCATGCTAAGATTTTTGACAATTTGCTAATTGTTGCACAAAAACAAACAAATTGTTTTGTATTAAAGACAAGTGATGGGTTGATAGTAATAGACGCTATTTGGCCAGTAAAAAAAGCTTTTGAGGCAATAGTAGATGCGATTAAAGATATAGGGTGGAATCCTGATACAATAAAAAAACTGGTTTTGACGCATGGACATGTTGATCATACAGGATGTGGGAGATGGTTTGTTGAAAAATATCATGTTGATACATATCTTTCTGAAGTAGATGATATTTTTTGGAAAGAACATCCAACAAAACCTGATAGACCGGAAACGTGGAAAGATTACAAAATTGATGCTTATATTCAGGATGGTGATAACATAACATTAGGTGATAAAACAATATATGTTTATGGTACTCCTGGTCATACTCCAGGAGGATTAAGTTACATATTCCCTGTAAAAGAAGATGGAGAAATACATATGGCAGCATTATGGGGAGGTACGACACCACCATGGACAAAGAATGAAGTGAAACAATATCTCAAGTCACTGGATTACTTTATCAGTGAAGCAATGAGTAAAAAAGTAGATGTGGCTTTAAGCAATCATACAGCTGTAGATAATGGTTTGGAACGTATTATGTATTCAAAAACAAGAATGGACTATATGCCCAATATTTATATTATCGGGCAGGATGGATTTCAAAATTATTGTCAGGTATTTCGTACATTGAGTTATGAGATGCTGGAAAAATTATGAGCATAACACGAAGTCGACAAATTATAATTTATCAAAGTAGCAAGAACTAGAATATTGATGTCAGGAGAAGAAAAACATGTCTATGGAACACAAGAAGCAAAGATGGTATAAAAGAGAAGTAAAACGTGTAGTAAGAACAATTGATAATTTTTATTCAGTATTTAATCCTTTGATTAATCAACCATTTTGTGATGAATATTTTAAAATTTATGCAAATTTATTTTTTAAACCTAAAGGAAAAGATAGAAGAGAAATTTTTCAACGTCTGATTAGAAAAACAGAGGAAATGTTAATTAGTAAACCTGAAGATATAGGATTTTGTAAAATAATATTAGCAGTTTATGAAGAAAATTTTGCACATTCACAAATTCTAATTTTTTACGAAAATAGTTATTATAATACATTTTGGGATAGAGAAGATATTCAATATCAAAAATGGTCAAAAGTTAACAAAGGTTCTCTAATCGCAAAGCTTAATATTATGACAAATTTAACTGAAGTTGGCTATTTAAAAGAGGTATCAGATGAAGTGGGTTATAGAAAACAGAAAATTTGGTTCTTTGGAGATGTAATATAGTATGTTGATAACTAGTATAATTTTTTATAATAAATATTAGTATTTAAGGAAGAGGCTATAAAATGGATAAAGATAAGTATAGGATTATTAAAATTAGTAAAGAGGCATTATATGAATTCATATATGAAAAATTTATTGAAAATCAAGAAGAGTATTTAGAGGTTAATGCTTTAGAGGTAATGAATAGTTTTGAAATAGATTTTCAAAATGGGAATTTTATTTTCATTGCACATAAAAGTGAAGATGAGAATGAAAATATAATACCGTTACCTAAAGCGATAGATTTAGTAAAGCTTATGGATAAAATGGAAGATACAACTTCTACAATGTTTAGTAAAGATAGATATATTGAATTATCATTAAAAGAAATTATTGATATGCAGGAAAGATAAATAGTAATTTGTTAGGGTGGTGTCTAGTGAAATATTGTTATACTGAGTCAGATAGGAAAGGTACATGTTACCATGAATTTCAGAAAGGAAAATTCAATGGCTCTTTCTGGAAGGAAGATTCGCTTTTAATACACGAAGATTCGCTTTTAATACACGATGATAATTTGTACATTTTACATCTAGCAGACATATTTCATAGTGTTGTTCCTTCATATAGTGAGTATGGAGAGACAGAAATAATTAAAGAACAGTGGAATGAAATATATAATAGAGCTTCAGAAATTGATGGAGAAATAAAAATTGCCATAGATGAAATAAATTGCTGGGCTAAAATTGTTTTTAAAACTGAGGATATATTTACTATTTTGGGAATATAAATTTCAATTTTATGTTGAGTATTATAAATTAGTAATTTGTAAGTGATTAGGAAAATTCTTATTTTTAAGAAAGGACGGATGAACTGATGTGATTAAATATGAAGTGGGGAAAGAAAAGATTTCAGCAGAAAAAATAGTAGAGCAAGTAGTAAACGCAATTTCAGAAAAAAACTATTCTAAAATAGCAGAAATTGTTGATGGCCTAGATTGTTGGATTATATCTGAAATTGAAGAATGTGCAGAAGGCTTTAAGTCAATTAATGATTTAGAATGTTTTGATAGTTATGGAATTCCATGCTCTTTTAGACCTAAATATGAATATCATCAATTAAGTTTTTATAAATGGAATGATGGAAAGGGAATGAGTTGCGACTATGATTTAACTACGGATGGTGATTTAAATGATCTAACATTAATGATAGACTTCTACTATGAAGAAAATATGTTAAGATCTGTTTTTAAAGATTTGCATGTATTATAAGTATAAAATTTATATATGAATTGGGCTTACAAATTCCAATTTGTATGATTGACTTTATTCATGTTTTCTTTTGAAAGTGTTACAATTAACATAAATATAAACAAAGGTGGTAAATAACTTGAAACTTGAATTATTAAAAGCAACTGATGTCATAGAAGAACAATATTATGATTTTATTAATGATTGGGAAAATAATAATGAAGACATAATTCCTTACTCTGCAAGATTGCTAGATATGGATTATAAATCATGGTTAGATCATACTTATAAAATGGAAAATCAAGAAACCTGTCTATCAAACTTTGTCCCTGCACATACATATTTTTTGGTAACAGAAACTAAAAGAATCTTAGGTGTAATAAATATTAGACATTCTCTAAATGACTATTTATTTAATTTTGGCGGACATATCGGTTATGGCATTCGCCCATCAGAACGTGGACAAGGATATGCTTCATTAATGTTATCTTTATCTTTGCCTATTGCAAAAGAACTTGGACTTAATAAAGTTTTAATCACTTGTGATAAAATTAATCTAGGTTCTGCTAAAACAATTATAAAAAATGGTGGTATTTTAGAAAATGAAGTTATAGAAGATGGAGAACTTACTCAAAGATACTGGATAGAACTATAAAGAGTAGTTCTACTTATACCTATTATAGCTATAATTTATCATACTTAAGTGGATATCTAAAACCAGAAATCAATGACACTCTTTTGTGCAGTGTTACATCAGAGTATTTGACTGTAGGTATTTCTTCATTAGAAGTTGTTCCATTTATGCTTGTCCTGAGCTCGCCTCAGGAACATGCATAAATGGTGCAACTTCTGATGCTAGAAATCCACAGCCAAATACTCAGTAACCGAAACAACAGAGTGTCATTGATTTCGGCAAGATATCCACTTAAGTACGATTTCCACTGCTGGTATCTACATTAAAGTGTTCTATTTGCAGTTGTAAATTCTTTTCCAGGATTAATATCTAAGACAACTCTTTCTGGCCCTGCAAGTGCAACCTCATGTCTACATTCCCATTTATCACCTTTAGAAATCCCTTCAACTGTTGTCATATTATCAACAGCATCTTGATTATCAAAAATATAGTATCCATAGGCATATAAAATAGTTGATATTTCACTCGGATCTAGATTTTTAAAATGACATTGCAAATCGCATAACCCAATTGCTGAAAGTCCTAATGTATCCATTATATATTCATTTTTTTCACCTTCAATATTGAACAGTCTTACATTTAGGATACCAAACAAAGAGTCATATTCATCATTTAAAGGATTATTTTCTAAATAATCTTCTCTACTTATTACTTGCTCTGCAATATGAAAATTAATTCCTTCACATGGTATTAATTCAACTATAGCATAAAGTGCTTTTTGAAAAAGTTCCACTCTTTTAGTATACTCTAATCCAATTGCCATTAAATCTGTAACTAAAACTTTGATTTTACAATTTTCAATTGATCCCTTATCCTTATCATAATTCCAGGATTGTTCTAAAGATTTTCTTAATTTTTCATTTTCTGTCTCTTCATCACTTATACTAATCATCATAGTTACTGGAACACTTACATTTTTATAGTCTAATATATAATCCATAAATGCAAATGTAATATTTGTATCTTGATCAGATATTATCTTAACATTCCCGCAATATTTTTTAATGTTTTCTAATAATTTATTTTCTAAAATAATTGGTTTCTCTTTCATATAAAGCTCTACACTATATGTATCTGCAAAACCATCTGGTACATCTTTTAATTTTTCTTTATACTTCTTCATTTTCGCAAACCTTCTTTCTTAGGCACAATCAAAAAACTAACAAGTCAATTTGCAAGCCTATTTTCCATTGCAATTTTGGACTTGTTATTTATTTTCATGTGCCTTATTTTAAAAATAAAAAAGCCGCCTCAAAATATTATTCATTTTGAGACAGCTTCGTCCATTAAATCTAAATTAATTATAACATAATTAGTTAAAATTTAATACTTAATTCATTATTTATTTTTGATTTTTCCTTATGATATTTATTGAATAAACTCAATCTTCCAATTAAAATATCCAGTTTGCTCATTCTTTTCATATCTAAAATAAGCCGAAAACGTATTTCCTTTTTTGCTTTTTAAGTTTCTAAAACCTACCTTACCATTTTTAAGTAAAAGTTCTACCATTTCCTTAGATATCTTTTTCCCAAAGGATGCAATATATTTATCATCCTTCCAAATTGTATATTTGCAACCATTTTTCCAATTGCTACATCCAAAGCTTTTTTCTCCTTCAACTATTGGATTTCCACAGACTGGACATGGCCCCAAACTTTCAGTATCCTTAGGTATTTCTACTTTAAATCTTGATAATGCACCTTCATCATTTTTTATTGAATCTACAGATTTAATAGTAAAATCTGTTATTAGTTTCATAAAATCACTTTTAGCAAATTTACCTTTTTCAATATCCGAAAGAGTTTTTTCTAGTTTTCCTGTGTATTCTAAGTCTAATAAATCTTTTACTGGAAAAATCTCCACTAGATTTCTTCCAAGGTCTGTACACATAAGATTTTTACCCTTAGTATTTAAATATCCTATATCCTTTAATTTTTTTATAGTTTCTGCTCTAGTCGCTGGCGTACCTATACTATATCCACTTAAAATAGCTTGCATCATCTCTTCAGTATCTTCGTCTTTTCCGTCAATACCTTTCCCGCAAGTCTCCATAACTCTAAGTAACGTTTTTTCAGTATGATACTTTGGTGGTTTTTTAGTAACAGCGCTTACCTTTGAGTCTATAAAATCCACAGTTTCATCAACTTCAATCTTTGGAAGAATTATATCTTTACTTTCTATCTTTTCTACTACCTTCCAACCTTCTACAAGCTTCACTTTTCCCTTAGAAACAAATATTCCCGTAACTTCTGAGTTATTAGCTTTCAAAGTTACCTTTGTTTCTTCAAATTCAGCTATAGGCATAAATTGCATTATAAATCTATTTTTAATAGCTTCATAAACTGTTCTTTCATCTGCTGATAAACCTGATGGTTTAATATATGTTGGAGTTATAGCACTATGACTTTCAACCTTTGAGCTGTCAAAAATTCTTTTAGATGTAGTAAATTTAATATCCTTTTCATATGGTAATCCAGTTTTCAAAGCATCTAAAACCTTTTTTGCCCTATCCTTCAAACTTTCCTCTAAAACCACACTTGCTGTTCTAGGGTACGTTGTAAGCTTCTTTTCATAAAGTGATTGTGCAACCTTTAAAACTTTATCAGATGTCCAACCTTTATATTTGCTTGTTACATATCCTTGTAAATTTGATAAATTAAATAAATATGGTGGATATTCTTTTTTCAATTCTGTTTGTTTATCAATAATCTTAGCAGTTGACCCTTGTAATAATGGAATAAATTTATCTAAATCTTCTTTCTTCTCAAATTTTTCAGAATCATTTTCATAATAAAGTCCTTCAAATTCTTCATTCCTTGAAGTTTTAAAATTTGATATTAATTTATAGTAGGTCGTTGCAGTAAAATTTTCTATTTCTTTATCTCTATCATAAATAATCTTTAATGTAGGGAGTAACACTCTACCTATATTAATAGTCTTATTTTCTTCAAACTTATATTTTAATGTACTTACCGAAGTTAAATTAATTCCAATAATCCAATCACTCCATTGTCTTCCTATACCTGCATCTTGAAGGGACTGCATCTCTTTGTTATCCTTTAAAGAATTCATACCACTTTTTACTTCATCTGGTGTCCATTCATTTAAAAGCAATCTATATATTGGTTTCTTTACATCAAAATAACCAAACAATTCATCAGCTATAACCTGACCTTCTCTATCATAATCAGTAGCTGAAACAATACTATCAACATCAGCTTTATCAATTAAACTCTTTATTATTCCAAGTTGTTTTTTTGCACCTTTATCTTCTATAGTTCTATCTGCACTATCACATTTTACTTTATATAAAAAACTTTCTGGAATAAACGGAAATTTTTCAAACCTCCATCCCTTCATGTTTTCATCATAATCTTTTGCATCATAAAGCTGCAAAAGATGACCAAATGCCCACGTTATATAATATCCATTACCTTCAAAATAGCCATCTTTTCTATTCTTTATGTTATATGCATCCGCAATATTCTTCGCAACAGATGGTTTCTCCGCAATAATAACTTTTGCCATGATGTTTTCTTTATCCTCCTTTAGGTATGTTAAAATAATGCACCTAAAAAAATAATAGACAAGCGTACTGGTCTGCTATTTTTTTATTGTGCCTAAATAACAAGTTGATGTTCTAGTATATTTGACTTGTTATTTTCTTTCACATGCCCTAGTTATTACTTTTAGCAATATATATATTAACACTAAACTAAAAATAAAACCAGTTGTTCGGCAATAAACTTCCCTAGTTTTACACTTGTTTTATTTTGAATTTACTGATTATATAAATTTTCTAGAATCAATGTTACAATTAGTATATAATAAACTTGGATTTATTAATATTTCAAGAAATTTAATTTTTAGTAGATAATTAACAATTGTGATATCCTCGCTCAATTCAAATTATGTATAAGGCACTATCAAAAAATAACAAGTCCATCTGATAGATTACTAATGATACAAGCGGATATTTCAGTAATATGGAGGAATTTAATGGTTAGAAAAAAATTTGCATTAAATATAATAACGTTAGTAGTTATTTTCACAATACTTTTAACAGGTTATGAAATTAAACGAATAATGAATTCACAAGAAAACACAGGCGTAAACAATAATAATGTTAGCTCTAAATTACTTAGGTACATGGATAACTATTATAAAAAAAATGAATTTAGTGGAACAATTCTTATTACGCAAAATGATGAGGTACTATTAAATAAAGGCTATGGTACAGCAGACTTTAATAAAAATACAAATAATAAACCTCAAACAATTTTTGAAATTGCCTCATTGACAAAACAATTTACTGCTACAGGAATTTTAATGCTACGCGACAACAATTTATTAAATATTCAGGACACTCTAAATAAATACATACCTGATTACCCTAACGGTGATAAAATAACATTATACAACCTTCTTACCCATACATCAGGAATTCCCGAATATTTAGATTATG
>Ga0302173_10000488_pt1 | contig 21385 bp, 15 predicted proteins | sample I_Fen_N3_1_FD_198785 | JGI IMG/M metagenome (GOLD analysis project Ga0302173, IMG submission 198785) | Peat permafrost microbial communities from Stordalen Mire near Abisko, Sweden - I_Fen_N3_1 | ecosystem: Environmental > Terrestrial > Soil > Wetlands > Permafrost | place: Sweden: Abisko... | reverse complement strand
TATATCCACAGAAATATGAATTGATTTTATATTTCTGTGGATTATTTATAATTCAATGTGGATAGAATTCGAATTTTTTGCAAATTATAAATTTACTATGTTTATTTATATTGTTAAGAAAGGAGGAACTAAATGTTGATTCTAGAGAAAGAATTTTATAAGCAAGGAGCATTAATTTTAGCTAAGGAACTTTTAGGAAAGACTCTTGTAAGAAATATTGATAATATAACTTTAAGAGGAAGGATTGTTGAAACAGAAGCCTATATAGGAGAAATAGATAAGGCATCTCATGCATATAATGGCAGAAGAACAGAAAGAACAGAACCTTTGTTTAGAGAAGGTGGTATTTCATATGTATATTTTATTTATGGAAAATATTATTGTTTTAATGTTATAAGTGGAATTGAAGATAAGGGTGAAGGAGTTTTAATAAGAGCATTAGAACAATTAAATGAATTTGATTATCTTGCGGAAAAAAGATTTAGTCAAATTTATGAGGAGTTATCTGAAGCTAAGAAGAAAGCACTTACAAATGGTCCCTCAAAGTTATGTATGGCATTTTCAATAGATAAATCGGAAAATTATATAAAGCTCTATGAAAAGGGAGACTTTTATATAGAAGATGATGAAAATGAAAAACTTGATATAGTTGAAACTACTAGAATTGGTATTGATTATGCTGAAGAAGCTATAGAATTCCCTTGGAGATTTTACATAAAAGATAATAAATATATTTCTAAAAAATAAATGGTATATGTGAAAGGTTTGTGTTCATAGATACATAAATCATAAGTTTTAATTAGCCTAAGCATTAAAATTTAAGATCTATTATAATTAGCAACTTATCTAAACAGAGAAATTCGATATATATTTGTGGAATAGGCATCGAAAAATTCATAGCCCTATTGAACAAATATATATCGAATTTTGTTTAGATATACACATAAATATGATTTTCATTCCGAGCATCTATAATATTAATTTTGTTCATGAATGTTTCTTATAACTCATATCGTATACTTATTATAGTTATTGAAATCTCATCAATTAAATTAATTTCTTTGTCAATTGTATCAGTTCTACAACTAGTAAGAATTTTTACAATTGGTCTTAGTGGAAAGTTTGGTATGGTTTCTTGCACAACAGCTACATCGCCATTACTAAGGTTAACGAGAGTTCCTTTAGAAAAAGGAATTACTATTTTACAAAAAGTATTAACTATATCATAATCAAATTTTTTACCTGCATTAGACATTAGATATTCTAAAACATCACTTGGAAACAGTGCTTTCTGATTAGGTCTACCTGTAGATAATGTGTCATATACATCAGCAATACTTACAATTTTACTTAAAGTATTTATCTCATCATTAGCTAACTCGTTAGGATAACCCAATCCATCAGGTCTTTCATGATGTTGTAGAGCTATTATTTTACTATTGGCACTTAGATTATAAGAATCTGATAAATATTTGTATCCAAGAGCTGAATGCTTTTTTAGTATTGAAGTTTCTTCTGAAGTTAATGCCTCTGTTTTTGTTAGGATTTCTTTTGGAATAAATACTTTCCCAACATCGTGAAGCAAAGCGCCAATACAAAGGTAGTGCAATTGCCTTTTTGGGAGTTTTAATGCTATTCCAAGAGTAAGTGATGTTACAGCAACATTTACAGAATGAGAATAAAGGTAATTATCCAGACTTCTTATATCTACTAATGAAAGTAATACATTTTTGTTAGATAATACATTTTCAATTAAACTTTCAGCCATATTTTCGATATTATCAAAATATACTGATTCCATTTTTGAAAATTTATCAGCAACAGTAATTCTATTTATATTAGAAAAGGCTTCTTTTATTGTTAAAATTGCCTTTTGTCTTAACTCTGGTTTAACAATATCTTCAATTTCTTCAGAACTATATTCATCAATTATATATATTGATTGAATATGTATACCTTTTATTTTGGAAATAATACCTTGGCTTAAAGTTAGACCAGATCTTACTAAGATTCTACCATCAATATCATATAATGTTTTGCCAATAATTGCATTTGGTTTTACACATTCAATTGGAACTAATCTCATAGTCATCTTCTCCTCAAATGTTGTTTTTAAATAGTACAATTTATAACACGATTCTTATCAATATTATATATATATAATAGTAGTATATCAGTAAAACTTGTTTATTTATAGTACAATTAGGAAAAATATATTATTACGTCTACAATATATTGTAACAAATTAGGTTTAATGTTACAAAATGTAGAATAAGTTCGTTCTTCGATAGAACTAACTTTATTTTTTACAATCATTGATGATAATTTTATTACTTCATATTTAAATTGTGTTATAATAATATAGAGCATAAGTAAATTATCAAAAGGGGGCTTTTTTTAATGTCAAGAGTGTATAATTTTTCAGCAGGACCAGCTGTATTACCAGAAGAGGTACTTAGAGAAGCAGCAGAAGAAATGTTAGATTACAACGGTACTGGTATGTCAGTTATGGAAATGAGTCATCGTTCCAAAGCGTTTGAGGGAATTATTGGGGATGCTGAGAAAACATTAAGAGAATTAATGAATATTCCAGACAATTACAAGGTACTATTCCTTCAAGGTGGGGCATCACAACAATTTGCAATGATTCCAATGAATCTAATGAAAAACAAAGTTGTAGACCATATTATTACAGGACAATGGGCAAAGAAGGCAGCATCAGAAGCAAAAATATTTGGAAAAGTTAATGTACTAGCTTCTTCGGAAGATAAGACTTTTTCTTATATACCAGATTTAAAAAATATAAAGATTTCTGACGATGCAGATTATGTTTATATATGTCATAATAATACAATCTATGGAACTACATTTAAAGAATTGCCAGAAGTTGGAAATAAAATATTAGTAGCAGATATGTCATCAGATTTCTTATCTGAACCAGTAGATGTAACTAAGTTTGGATTAATCTTTGCAGGAGTTCAAAAAAATGCAGGTCCAGCAGGCGTTGTTGTAGTAATAATTCGTGAAGATTTAATTACAGATGAAGTACTACCAGGTACTCCAACAATGTTAAAATATAAAATCCATGCAGACAATGATTCATTATATAATACACCACCAGCATATGGAATATATATATGTGGAAAAGTATTTAACTGGGTTAAAAACAAGGGTGGATTAGAAGCTATGAAGAAGATTAATGAAGAAAAAGCTTCTATATTATATGATTACCTTGATTCAAGCAGTATGTTCAAGGGAACAGTTGTAAAGAAGGATCGTTCTTTAATGAATGTACCATTTATAACTGGATCAGATGAATTAGATGCTAAGTTTGTAAAGGAAGCTAAAGTAGTTGGATTTGAAAACATAAAAGGACACAGATCAGTTGGTGGTATGAGAGCAAGTATATACAATGCTATGCCAATTGAGGGTGTGCAAGCTTTAGTAGATTTTATGAAGAAGTTCGAAGAAGAAAACAAATAAGAGTTGATTATAGAAAAATAAATAAGGATAGAAAGTATTTGAAGCTTTCTATCCTTATTTTATTAAAAGTATACGATACCATGTTGTGATATAAGTTGCGTTTTAAATTAGAAACTGTATTTTTAATCTAAAATTAACTTTACAATAAAAAAGTTTTGGTATATACTGGTATAGTAAACCTTATCAAAATAGGAATAATGTTGTTTTGCTCATTTATCTTCTTTCAACAGAAGTTTAATGTTAGCTTATGTAAGGAAATTACATACTTGTTAACGTGTTCATATATTCGTTTTATAGTAAGAAGAAAAAGGTTTATATAAATAAAAAGTTAGTAGGGGGAAATGAAAACTATGATAAAAAGAATGACAAAAATTACAAGTTTATTAGTTTGTGCAGCTTCCATTATATCAATTATTCCAGCATATGCTGCTGATGTAAAAAAGATAGACTCACAAGAAGGGACAATCTATGATGCAAGAGCTAAAGGAAAAACTATATTTATTGATGGAGAAATAAATGGTAAAGATGAAGCTCAATATTGGATGACTGATGATGGAAAATATAATGCTATTAGTGGTCTTTCAGATGGGATGCTTTCAAAGGACTTATTATTAAATAAATACTTTGAAATGGATGATTTAAATACTTATTTTGATGTAACAGATGGTAAATATACATTAATAGATGATAAAGTAAGAGAAAACTTACAAGATGATGTAGCATCAACAATAAGAAAAAAAATAAAAGCTGATGATGATGGAAGATTTTCTGACAAAGATAAATCATTTACTACTACGTCTAGTTTTTTAGAGGCTGGTAACGGATTAAGTGCTTACAGTTATACGTTAAAAAATCAAGTTACAAAGACTGGTAAAACTACAGATACAGTTTATGTAGATTATACTGGAAACTATGTTGATGCAGATTATAACTTAGGAAGTTTAAAAGTCAGCACGACAACTGGTGGTAGTAGTGTTTATATTAAAAATACTAATGATACTTATGATATAAAAGATAGTACTGGAACTTATGAATTAAAGGCAGTTATTAAGGATAGTACTAATGTTAGTAAAGCATATATTACTACGATTTCAGATTCAATGTATAGATGGGCAGATCTTTCAATATACAAAAAAGTAAAGGGTGCTGATGATAGTACTTATACAAATGTAACGGATAGTATACTTTTTGCGGGTAAGAGTAAATTAGCTACTAATACTGATAACTCTGTAACAGTAATGCAAGAATTCTCTAAGACTGTAGATTCGGATACTATAGATGGAATTAAGTATTCTAAAAATTCGGCTGTTTATTTTTCAGTTGATGAAGATGGAAAAGCTGTAAATCCATTGGGGAAATCTGTTAAGGATGCGCAAACAAGCTTAAAATTAGCTTCTACTTCAAAAGGTAGTATAAAAGTAACAGGTAATGCACAAGGATTCTGTAGTGCATTTTTAGATACTACAACTACTGGAAGTCATAAATTATATGCAGAGACTCTTAAATTAAAATCAAAAGAGGGATTAAATTATATAGATCTTGGTTCTAATGATAGTGTAGATGTAAATGACAAGTATTCAATACTAACTGCTGGTGGATTTGTATGGGCATTAGACAGTGGATATATAAAAGCATGGGATGGAGATGAAAGTTTCGCAAAAGTCTACAAAGTAGATGGAGCTATGGAGAGCATGTCTATTTCTAGTAAAGATAATATTATTGTTTGGAATGAAGATGATGCAGTTTATTCAGTTATACACAATGCAGCACCTGCAAAAGATGCAGCAGCAACTACAAAGGATGCAGCAGCAACTACAAAGGATACAACAGGAGCTACTACAGCAGTAACAACAACTGCAGCAGCAGGTTGGGTAAAAGCTGCTACTGGAACTTGGACTTATAACAAAGCTGATGGAACTAAAGCTACAGGTTGGTTTAAAGATGGAAGTACTTGGTACTACCTAAAAGCTGATGGTGTTATGGTTACTGGTTGGTACAATGATAATGGTACTTGGTACTATTTAAATGCATCAGGTGCTATGTTAGCTAATACAACAATTGATGGATATATATTAGGTGCAAGCGGAGCTTGGATTAAATAATTGGATTAATTCCTTATTCAAACTAAAATAATAAAGAGGCATCCCAAAATGATAAAAATTATTTTGGGATGCCTCCTTTTTATATTAATACATTAAGTCACTATCAAAAAAATAAAATAGTCTATTTTTCATCGCATCTTTGATCTGATATTTTATTTCCAGTGACTAAAAAATCCCCCATAAGATAAACTTATGAAGGATTTTAAATATAAAACCAATTAAAGAGTAAATTTTTAGGCTAAATATTATTAAAATTCTGATGTTCCTGGAGTTCTAGGGAATGGTATTACGTCTCTGATATTTGTCATGCCTGTAATATACATGATTAATCTTTCAAAGCCTAAACCAAAACCTGCATGTTTAGTTTCTCCATATTTTCTTAGTTCTAAGTACCACCAATAGTCTTCTTCATTTAAGCCTAATTCAGCCATTCTGTTCTTTAAGACATCCAGTCTTTCTTCTCTTTGACTACCACCTATTATTTCGCCTATACCAGGCACTAGAAGGTCTGTAGCAGCAACTGTTTTGTTATCATCATTCATTCTCATATAGAATGCTTTAATGTCCTTAGGGTAATCTGTTACAAAAAGAGGTTTTTTAAAGTGTTCCTCAGTAAGATATCTTTCGTGCTCTGTTTGTAGATCAATTCCCCAAGCTACATCATAATCAAATTGTTTACCACATTTTTGTAAGATTTCAACAGCTTCTGTGTAAGTAACCTTAGCAAAGTTTGATGAAACTACATGGTTTAATCTTTCTAATAAACCTTTATCGATAAATTGGTTAAAGAATTCTAGTTCTTCAGGACATTCATCCATAACATATTGAATAACGTACTTAAGCATGCTTTCTGCAAGTTCCATATCATCTTGCAAATCTGCAAAAGCAATTTCAGGTTCAATCATCCAAAATTCAGCTGCATGTCTTGTTGTATTAGAATTTTCTGCTCTGAAGGTTGGGCCAAAGGTATAGATATTTCTAAAAGCTAAAGCAAAACATTCACCATTTAATTGACCAGAAACAGTAAGGTTAGTTTCTTTGCCGAAGAAATCTTTGCTGTAATCTATGCTACCATCCTTGTTTAAGTCAGGAGCCTTAGGGTCAAGAGTTGTTATTCTAAACATTTCGCCAGCACCTTCACAATCACTACCAGTTATTATAGGTGTATGTGTATACACAAAGTTTTGCTCTTGGAAGAACTTATGTATAGCAAAGGCAGCAACAGAACGAACTCTAAAAGTTGCTGAAAAAGCGTTACTTCTAGGTCTTAAATGAGCGATTGATCTTAGATATTCAAAAGTATGTCTTTTCTTTTGAAGGGGATAATCAGAGTTTGACATTCCTTCAATAATAACTTCTCTCGCTTGAATTTCAAAAGGTTGTTTTGCATCAGGTGTAGCTACTAATGTACCTACAACTGAAATTGAAGAATTGATAGGTAATTTTGATATGTCTTTAAAATTGCCTAACTTATCATCAAAAACTATTTGAATATTCTTAAAGAAAGAACCATCATTAACTTCTATAAAACCAAAAGCATTAGATGCTCTTAAGGTTCTTATCCAACCTGAGATTGTGATTTCTTTTGATAAGAAATCAGTTGTATGTCTATAAAGACTTCGAATTAAAATTGATTTTGCCATATTGCAAGACCTCCATTTTCATAATTGATATTACTATCAAGACACAAAATTTAAGGCACATGAAACAAAATAATAGACAAGCATACTGGTCTATTATTTTTTTTTGATTGTGCCTAATATGAATGAAAGAAAATTTCATCCATATTAACATATTCCACTACATTTAATTATAAATAGATTTTACAATACTTTTTTTATGAATGCAACTCAAAGGGTATAGACTTAAAAGTATTGTATATGAAGCTTGTCTGACTACTCCATTCCACTTTCTATGCTTTGTATTAATTCTGATGGAAAATTCAACATAGTCATATCCTTTATAATTCTTTTAAATGGATAAGGAAGTTCTTTTATTTGAACCTTCATACCATCTTCTTTGTTAATATTTAAAATGCAATAAGTAATGTTAGGACGACCAATCTTAGGTTTGCCAACACTACCAGAATTTACATATACTTTATTACCAAATTCTTTTATTGCAGGTATATGAGTATGTGCACAAACTAAAACATCTTCATTAATAGAATTTATAGCATTAAGAGTATTATCTCCATCTTTTAAAAGATATTCATTAATTATATTAGGACTTCCATGAACAAATAATAAATTTTTATTTGCAATATTTAAAGTTATTGTTGAAGGTAAATTTTCAAGAAAAGTTCTATTTTCTTCTCTCAATTCATTAACAGTCCAAGGAAGAGAGAAACTGTTAATACGAGTTTCTCTTATATAAGAATATTCATTGTCAACAACGGAATTATCATAATTACCTTTTATGCAAAGAATATGTCTTCTTCTAATCATTGAAATTACTTCATTGGGATGAGGACCATAACCAACTAAATCTCCTAAGCAAATGATTGTATCAACCTTTTCAGCATCAATGTCTTCTAAAAGATTCATAAGGGCATAGACATTAGCATGAATATCTGATATTACTGCTATTTTCATAAGTATTCCTCCAAAATTAAGCTTCTAGATATTTTTCTCCAACAATAACAACATCACCAGCACCTACTGTTAATAATAAATCACCAGAGGTAAGCTTTGACTTAACATATGTTAATGCTTCATCATGTGAATGAACATTAGTGCAAATTATGCCTTTGCTTCTTATAGCATCTCCAAGTTGATCTGAAGATACAAGGCCCGTATTATTTTCGCGAGCAGCATAAATATCCATTAATATAAGTTCATCAGTATCACTAAAACATTCTGTAAATTCATCGAATAAAGATTTTGTTCTAGTATAAGTATGTGGTTGGAAGATACAATAAGTTTTATTATGATTAATTTTTTTCGCAGTACTTAAAGTAGCTTTAATTTCTGTTGGATGATGAGCGTAATCATCTATGACAGTAACTCCATTTAGCTCACCCTTATATTCAAACCTTTTATGAGCACTTTTACAATTGGATAAACCTTCAATTATATTATCACTAGAAATATTAAATATAAGAGAAACACAGATTGAAGCAAGAGCATTTAATATATTATGGTTGCCTGGGACATTTAAAGTAAGAGTAAATAAATTTTTATTGTTTTTATATACATCAAAAGTAGCACAACCATTTGTATTAAATGTTATATTTTTTGCAGTTACATCTGCAGTTGCATCAAAACCATAGCTTAAAGTATTGCAATTTGCTTTTGATAAGATTTCTTTAACTCTAAAATCATCAAAATATCCAACAAGATATCCATCACTAGGAATAAGTTTAGAGAATTCCAAGAAAGTATCAGCAATTTCATCTATATCTTTATAACAATCTAAGTGATCTGCATCGATGTTTAATATTATTCCTACGTAAGGAAAGAATTTTAAAAATGAACGCTTATATTCACATGCTTCAGTTAAAAAATATTCACTATTACCTATTCTAAAGTTTCCATCGATTATATCTAGCTCTCCTCCTATGAGAATAGTTGGATCTAATTCGCCAGCAAGTGTAACGTGAGAAAGCATAGATGTACATGTGGTTTTTCCATGAGTACCTGTAACAGCGACATTATATTTATGACCCTTCATGATTTCACCTAAGAATTCAGCTCTGTCCATTAGCATAATGTTTTTATCTTGAGCTTCTAAAAGTTCTGGATTATCAGATGGTATTGCAGCAGTATAGACTACTAAATCTGCATCTTTAATATTTTCTCTTTTATGGCCTATGTAAACTTCAGCACCTGAGGCTTTTAATTTCTCAACAATCGGAGAATTTTTAAAGTCTGAGCCAGTTACATTAAATCCACTATTTAATAAAACAGCAGCAAGTCCACTCATACTAATTCCACCAATACCGATGAAATGAATTTTTTTATCTTTATCATTTATAAAATTGAAAGACAAATGATCAACTCCTTTTTATTAATAAAACTAAAACATCATTATATATTTTTTTGACTTGAATTGAAATCTTTAGTTTTATGTTATAGTCATATTAAGGAAAATAATAAGTAAAGGATCTTATTTATTGTTTTCTGGAATATGCCTTAACTATAATTATATACATTTTTTTAAAAATCAACCATAGAAAAGTTTAAATACATATTATTTTATGCAGGTTTATCATATTTGTGAACAAGTTACAAAAATATACAGTTATATTTATATGAAAAACATTGATATTAACTTAAAATTAGCATAAAATATGAATATTAAAGCGATTTAAAATAAAAAAATTCGTGTAGGTGATTAAATGGAGAAATTTACGAGAAATAAAAGGGTAGTTGCCATAACCAAAATATTAATAGAAAATCCTAATAAGATACTAGGCTTGAATAAATTTTCAGAATTACTAAATGCGGCAAAGTCTACTATAAGTGAAGATATAGTAGTTGTTCGTGAAGTTTTAGATAGACTTGAAATGGGAAAAATTGAAACAATTGCAGGTGTAGCTGGAGGAATAAAATATATTCCACAAAGTGGTGACGATGAAAAAAAAGCTTTTGCATTAGAAATATGTAAGCAGTTAGGTGATGATGGAAGAGTTATTCCAGGAAATATAGTATATATGACCGATTTGATGTACAACCCTAAAATAATTAGTAAAGCTGGAATCATGCTTTCATCATGTTTTATTGGAAAAGACATTGATTATGTAATAACAGTAGAAACTAAAGGAATTCCTCTAGCTTATGAAGTGGCTAGAAATTTAGGCGTGCAATTAGTTATTGCGAGACGAGACAGTCAAGCAACAGAAGGACCAACAGTAACTATAAATTATGTTTCAGGTAGTAATGGAAGATTGCAACAAATGGCCTTATCTAAAAAATCAATGAAATCAGCTAGTAAATGTATATTTATTGATGATTTTATGAAGGGTGGAGGAACTGCTGTTGGAATTAAAGATCTACTGAAAGAATTTGATAGCGAACTAGTGGGAATCGGGGTATTAGTGGATAATATACAAATTGAAAAGAAATTAGTTGATGAATACGTTTCTATTGTAGAATTAAAAGCAGTAGATAAATCGGCAATTATAGGAATACAACCTTCAAAAAAGTTTTCATAGAATAGTAAGATTTTGATATTTTGAGTTTTATACGATAAGAGATTGTTCTAAATTATATAGTAGAACAATCTCTTTATTGTAGTATTTTATAAGAATTTGCACAAAAAAATAAATTTTATAAGGATTTATTAAATATAAAAAAGGAATTTAGAAATTTATGGAGAAACTATATAAATATTAAATATTTTTATAAGCAACTGGGAGGGGTGGAGTAAAATGCAAATTACAGACGTTAGAATTAGAAAAATTGCATCAGAAGGTAAAATGAAGGGAATAGTTTCTGTTACATTTGATAGTGAATTTGTAATTCATGATATTAAAGTCATAGAAGGACAAATGGGTTTATTTATTGCTATGCCTAGTAGAAAAACACCAGATGGAGAATTTAAGGATATAGCTCACCCAATAAATACAGAAGCAAGAGAAAAAATTCAAACTGCAATTTTAGAAGCTTATCAAAAAGCTATTTCAGAAGAAGTTGTAGAAGGGTAATTGGTTTATGGAGTGAGAGGAAGTTATTATAGCTTCCTCTTATTTCATTAAAGTAAAGATTAAAAGGATATTAAAGGATTACATGGGTTGAAATAAAGGGAACTTTAAAATATAATTAATTTAGTATGAAGGTTTAATGCATAATTGAGAGAAATCAATCGTGTTAACATAAGGCATATTAAAAGATGTGCTTAAATTTATAAATGAGGTGTTATATATAATGTATAAATGTGCGCTAGTTTTAGCTGCTGGTCAAGGTAAGAGAATAAAGTCAGATTTACCGAAGGTATTACATAAAGTATGTGGTAAAGAAATGTTAAAGCATGTTATAGATTCAATAAGAAGATCAGGAATTGATGATATAGATGTAATTATAGGCAAGGGTGCTGAACTTGTAAAAGAAAGAACATCAGATAAAAATGTATCTTATTCACTACAAGCTGAACAATTGGGAACTGGTCATGCAGTTAGGTGTGCTGAGGAATTTTTAAAAGATAAAAACGGAGTTGTTGCTATTTTTGCAGGTGATACCCCTTTAATAAAGCAATCAACAATTGAAAAATTATTTAAGAATCATATTGAAAATGAAAATGCAGCTACTATTTTAACTTCAATAGTGGAAGACCCAACTGGTTATGGGAGAATTGTAAGAGATAAAAATGATCAGGTTTTAAAAATAGTTGAACATAAGGATTGTAATGAAGAAGAACTTAAAATTAATGAAATGAATACTGCAATTTATTGCTTTGATATTGAGTTATTAGTTAATGCTTTAGGTAAAATAAATAATAATAATAACCAAGGTGAATATTATCTTACAGATATTATAGAAATATTAAAATCAGAAAATAAAAGTGTAGGGGCAGTTGTAACTGAATATGAAGAAACAATTGGAGTTAATTCACGTGTTCAATTAGCTGAGGCAGAAGAAATACTAAGAAACAGAATAAACCTTAAGCATATGGAAAATGGTGTTACATTAATTGATTCTAAAACTACATATATAGGAATTGATGTTGAAATCGGAAAAGACACAATAATATATCCTAATAATATTTTAGAAGGTAACACAAAGATAGGGGATAATTGTTTGCTTTATCAGAATTCAAGAATTACAGATAGTATTATTGGAAATGAGGTAGAGATTCAATCTTCAGTTATATTAAGTAGTAGTGTTGGTGATAATACAACAGTTGGACCTTTTGCATATATAAGACCTGAAACTAAAATAGGTAAAAATGCACGAATTGGAGATTTTGTAGAAATAAAGAAATCAACTATTGGTGATGGAACTAAGGTATCTCATTTGACTTATATAGGAGATGCTGAAGTTGGAGAAGAATGTAACTTTGGATGTGGTACCGTAGTTGTAAACTATGATGGTAAAAATAAGTATAAGACTACTATTGGAGACCATAGCTTTATAGGTTGCAATACTAATTTAGTATCGCCTGTTACAATTCATGATAATACATATATTGCAGCTGGATCTACTATTACATCAGAAGTAAATGAGGGTGATCTTGCAGTTGCAAGAGCTAAACAAAGAAATATTAGTGGATGGGTAGATAAAAAAGGATTGAAAAAATAATACTTTAAATTAAAATTATTTAAAAATTTTAAGGGGGTCTTCTTAAATATGATAACACATGGAAGAAACATAAAAGTATTCACAGGAAATTCACATCCACAATTAGCAGAAGACATTGCAGATAGATTGGGAGTTCCAGTAGGAAAATCTAAGGTTTCAACTTTTAGTGATGGAGAAATATCTGTTGATATTAATGAAACTGTTAGGGGGAATGATGTATTCATAGTACAATCTACTTCTTCGCCTGTTAATAATAATCTCATGGAATTATTAATAATGATTGATGCGTTTAAGAGGGCATCAGCAGGTAGAATTACAGCAGTTATTCCATATTATGGATATGCAAGGCAAGACAGAAAGGTTAAGTCTCGAGATCCAATAACTGCAAAATTAGTTGCGGATTTATTAACTGCAGCGGGAGCACACAGGATTTTAACTATGGATTTACATGCAGCTCAAATTCAAGGATACTTTAATATTCCAGTGGATCATTTACTTGGTGCACCAATACTTGCACAGCATTTTATATCAAAGGGATTAATAGATCAAGATGATGTTGTTGTTGTTTCACCTGACTTAGGAAGTGTTACTAGGGCAAGAAAGTTTGCAGATAATTTGCATGCACCAATAGCTATTATAGATAAAAGAAGACCAAAGGCAAATGTTTGTGAAATCATGAATATCATAGGAGATATTGACGGCAAGAGATGTATATTAATTGATGATATGATAGATACTGCTGGAACTATAACAAATGCAGCAAATGCACTTAAAGGATTGGGCGCTAAAAATGTTTATGCCTGTTGTACTCATGGAGTACTATCGGGTCCGGCAATTGAGAGAATCAATAATTCAGAAATTGAAGAATTAGTAATGTTAAATACAATTCCATTAAGAGATGATTTAGATACTAATAAAATTAGATCAATTTCTGTTGCACCTTTGTTTGCAGAAGCAATAAAGAGAATTTATGATGACCAGCCAATAAGTAAGTTATTTGAATATGAACAATAATAAAAATTATTTCATATGCCTAAAGTATTTAAAAGGAAAGACAGAATGTATATTTGTTCTAGAAAACCGAAGAATAGAACAAATATATATTCTATTTTTGTTTGCTATAAAAAATAATATATTTATGATATATTAGATTATAAGTATTATAGGACTAATTAAGGAGTGGAAAGTAGTGGAGGCAGGTACAATTAAGGTTTTGGTTGTAGATGATGATGAAAATATCAGTGAAGTAATAGATATGTATTTAAAGAGTTCTGGATATAGTACAAAGATAGCTTTGAATGGTAAAGAGGCACAAAGATTATATTTAGAATATAATCCAGATATAGTTTTACTTGATGTGATGATACCTTATATAGATGGAATTGATATTTTAAAATGGATAAGAAAACAAAAAGAAACTCCTGTTATAATGATTACAGCAAGAGGAGATACTTTTGATAAGGTTTTAGCATTAGAACTTGGTGCAGACGATTATATAGTAAAACCATTTGAACCTAAAGAGTTACTAGCTAGAGTTAAGGCTGTATTACGAAGATATTCTTCAGAAAATGCCAAGAATGAAGTAATAAAATTAAGTGATTTAGTAATAGATTCTCCATCCTATAAAGTAATATATAATGGAGAAGAAATAAAAATGCCACCAAAGGAATTTGAGTTATTATACCATTTAGCAAATAATAAAAATAAAGTTTTTACAAGGGAACAATTACTTTGTGAAGTTTGGGGGTATGAATACCCAGGAGATTCTAGAACTGTAGATGTTCACATTAAGAGATTAAGAGAGAAGATAAGTGATGGTAACGAATGGAAAATTGAAACAGTATGGGGTGTTGGATATAAATTTGAGGTGAATTAAATGAAATGTGGGAGCTTACTTCAAAAATTAATAATAACATTTATAATAATTTTAACTATTGTTTTAGTCTTATTAGCATGGATGTTATCTATGTGGTTTAAAACAACTTATTTTGATGAAAAAAGGACTCAATTTAAACAAGATGGAGAATATATATCTAAAGTTATTAAAACCTATAATGCTGAAAAAGGTGATATAGAATTTGATAAGTTGCAAGCTATAATAGATATGTCGGGTGTTGGCGCAAATGCAAATATCATTGTTTCAGATAAGTTTAATTATGCATATTTGTATTCTAAAATTGAAGATAATAAAGGTATAGATGAAAAGCCTTATATTTCTGAAAAAAATATGAATTTATTAAAGAATGGGAATCCAGTGGAATTTATTAATGAGCACTATACATATATATATCCAGTAATAGAAAAGGGTGAATTTGAAGGATATGTCATAATGACCACTCCTTTATCAATAATAAGTAAACAATTATATAGAATTTATCTTATTGTATGGATATCTGCATTAGTTGCTATGGTATTTGCAGCAGTAGTTTTGTCTTTAGTTTCAAAGAAAATATTAATTAATCCTTTAGCACAAATAAATAATATAGCTAAAAGATTTGCTAATGGAGAAGTTAACAGAAGAGTGCATATAGGATCAAAAGATGAAATTGGTGAACTTGCGAGTTCCTTTAATATAATGGCTGAGTCTTTGGAAAAAGTTGAAAATAACAGGCGTGATTTCATATCAAATGTTTCTCATGAATTAAGATCTCCAATTACATCTATAAAGGGATTTATTGCAGGAATAATTGATGGAGTAATTCCAAAAGATAAAGAAGGATATTATTTAGATAGAGTTTATAAGGAGATAAAGAGACTTACAAGATTAATTAATGATTTATTAGATTTATCAGCTATCGAAGCAGGTAAATTGAAATTTGATATGAAAAAGATTAATATAAATGAATTAATTAGAGTGTGTATTATAAATAATGAACAAAGCATAAAAGAAAAAGAAATAATATTAAAGGTAGAACTACAAAAAGAAAAATGTTATGTAAATGCCGATGAAGATAAAACGATGCAAGTTATTACAAATCTATTGGACAATGCTATCAAATATTGTGGCAATAATGGAGTTATAAGAATTAGCACATATCATAAAGGGGCAAAAGTTTTTATACAAATATATAATAATGGGCCCAAAATCGGAGATGAAGAAATAATGAATATTTGGAATAGATTTTATAAATCAGATAAATCAAGAACAAATAAAGTTAGTACAGGGCTTGGATTACCTATAGTAAGAATGATACTTATGCAACAAGGGGAAGAAGTATGGGCTAAAAATAATCATGATATAGGTGTAACGTTTACGTTTTCACTTACAAAATATAAAAATAATAGAAATAGACAAAGTCTTTAAGGAGGAAAATAGTATGTTTTTAATAGTAGGTCTTGGGAATCCAGGTAAAGAATATGAGGATACAAGACATAATATTGGATTTAAAGTTATTGATAATATTGCAAAAGAGTATAACATTGAAATAAACAGGCAAAAATTTAAAGGTACATATGGCGAAGGGTTTATTGATGGAGAAAAAGTTATGATTTTAAAGCCAACCACGTATATGAATTTAAGTGGTGAGAGTGTAAGAGAAGTGATGGATTTTTATAATCTTGATAATAAAGATATCTTAGTTATATATGATGATATCAGTTTAGAAGTAGGGACATTAAGAATAAGGGAAAAAGGAAGTGCAGGTGGTCATAATGGAATAAAAAGCATTATAGCCCATCTCGGTAGTGATGCTTTTTCACGAATAAAAGTAGGTGTAGGACAACCTGACGTAAATTTGATTAAATATGTATTAGGAAAATTCACAAAGGGTGAATTAACTATATTAAGTGAAGTTATAGGAGCAACTACAAAGGCAACTAATGAAATAATAAAAGGTGATGTTAAAATAGCTATGAATAAGTTTAATGGATTTAAGGCGTGTGAAAGAATATAATAAGTAAAAAATAAATAAGAGTATTTAAGGTAGGTGCATATAGGATGAGATTGAAAGGGTTATTAGAGCCCTTGGAAAGTAGTGTAGAATTTCAACGTATCATAAAAGGTATTGAAAATAAAGAATATCCAATAGGGATATATGGTGCATCTGAATCAGGTAGAGGATATATTGTAGATGGAATTTTTGATAATATTGATAAATCTATGATAATTGTTACTCAAAGTGATATGGAAGCAAAGAATCTTTATGAAGATTTGATATTGTATACTAGTGAAGTGTACTATTTTCCAGTAAAGGAAATGGTTTTCTACAGCATTGATGCTATTTCTGGGGATTTAAGGTGGGAAAGATTAAAGGTAATAAATGAAATATTAAATAAGAAAAAGAAAATAGTAGTAACATCAATAGATGCTTTTGCAGCTAAGTATACGCCACATAAGTTATTTTTAGAGTATAGTATGAAGCTAAAAGAAGGCAGTGAAGTTAATATTAAGGAAATATCAAGAACATTAAATCAGTCTGGTTATGAAAGAGTAGAAATGGTAGAAGGAAAGGGTCAATTCTCACTAAGAGGTGGAATATTAGATGTATTTCCAACGTGTTCAACTTATCCATATAGAGTTGAACTTTTTGGTGATGAAATAGAATCAATTAGAACCTTCAATACAGAGTCTCAAAGAAGTATTGAAAAAGTAAAAAAAATAGATATTTTCCCTGCAAAAGAAATAATAATATCGGAAGAAACTATGAAACTTGGAAGTGATAAGCTTAAGTCAGAGTTTGATAAGATTGCTTCAAGTGATAATGATAATGAAAGAATAGAAAAACTACGAAAAATATTAAACAAAAACTTAGAATCATTAGAAGAAACTTCATCTTTCGAAACTATTGATAGTTATTTACCGTATTTTATGAAAGAGACGGAAAGTCTTTTTGATTATTTTAAAGATTATTTTTTTGTAGTAGATAATGTTCAAAGGTGTAAGGGGAAATTAGAATCCACATATTTAGAATTTGAAGAAAACTTTGCTGCTTTTTCTCAAAGGGGAGATATATTTCCCGGGCAAGGAAATTTATTGATTAATAAAGAAGAAGTATTAGAATCATTTGAAGATAAGGATATTGCATTTTTTGAACCATTAAATAAAGTTAATGAATGGCTAAATCCATATTTAGTAGTAGATATAGTTCAAGTTACACTAAATAATTATCAAGGTCAATTGGATTTATTAATTGATGATATATTAAGTAAAAAAAATGCAGGCTATAAGACATTAATATTATCTGGAACAAGAGCTAGAGGAGAACGTTTAGTAGGAACTTTAAGAGATAGAGGAATAGAGAGTAATTATAGAGATAATGTTGATAAAATTGAATATAGTGAAGTCGCAATAACTTTTGGTAATCAATTAAAAGGGTTTGAATATCCTAATTACAAAGTTTGCGTAATATCAGATAGAGAAGTGTTTGGTGAAGCAAAGAGGAAACTAAAAAATAGTAAATCAAAGAAAAAAGGGATTTCTAAGATAAAGAGCTTTGCGGAATTAAAGCCAGGTGATTATGTAGTTCATGCTAATCATGGAATTGGTGTTTATAAAGGAATTAAGCAAATTGATGTTGGTGGGCACAAAAGAGATTATTTAGATATCGTATATGACAAAGGTGATAAATTGTATGTTCCTGTAGATCAATTGGATTTAATCCAAAAATACATTGGAAGTGAAGGTAAATTTCCTAAGGTTAATAAGCTTGGAAGTGTTGAATGGCAGAAGGCAAAGGCAAAAGCAAGAAAATCAATTAATGAAATAGCTGAAGATCTAGTTAAGTTATATGCAATGAGAAGTACTGTAAAAGGACATAAGTTTCCTAAAGATACGCAGTGGCAAAAACAATTTGAAGATGAATTTCCATTTGAAGAAACTCCGGATCAATTGACATCTATAGAGGAAATAAAGTTAGATATGGAATCGGATAAGCCAATGGATAGACTTTTATGTGGAGATGTTGGATATGGTAAGACAGAAGTTGCTTTAAGAGCTTCATTTAAGGCTGTTATGGATGGAAAACAAGTTGCAATATTAGTTCCGACTACTATTTTAGCAGAACAACATTATAAGAATATAAGAAATAGATTTTCTGATTTTCCAATAAAGGTAGATATGGTTAGTAGGTTTAGAACAGCAAAGCAACAAAAAGATATATTGCAAAAAGCAAAAGAAGGTAACTTAGATATTTTAATAGGTACCCACAGGTTAGTATCAAAAGATATACAGTTTAAAGATTTAGGATTATTAGTGGTAGATGAAGAACAAAGATTTGGAGTAACGCAAAAAGAAAAAATTAAAAATATTAAGAGAAATGTTGATGTGTTAACTTTAAGTGCAACACCAATTCCTAGAACTCTTCACATGTCACTAAGTGGGGTTAGAGATATTTCTGTTATAGAAACTCCTCCAGAAGAGCGATATCCTATTCAGACATATGTTGTAGAACAAAATGACCAACTTATAAGAGATGCTATTCTTAGGGAAATAGGCAGAGGTGGGCAAGTTTATTTTGTATATAATAGAGTTGAAGATATAGAAAGAATGGCTAAGTTCGTGCAAGCTTTAGTTCCAGAAAGTAAAGTGGGAATTGCTCATGGACAAATGGCAGAAAGACAACTTGAAACAGAAATATTTGATTTTGTGTCAGAAAAATACAACGTATTAGTTTGTACAACAATTATAGAGACCGGAATGGATATTCAAAATGTAAATACAATAATAATTTATAATTCAGATAAGATGGGACTTTCTCAACTTTATCAATTAAGAGGTAGAGTAGGTAGATCTAATAGAATTGCATATGCATACCTGCTATATACTAAAGATAAGGTTTTAACAGAAGTTGCAGAAAAAAGACTAAAAGCACTAAAAGATTTTACAGAGTTGGGTTCTGGATTCAAGATAGCTATGAGAGACTTGGAGATCAGAGGAGCAGGTAATATGATGGGATCATCTCAGCATGGTCATATGGCATCAATAGGGTATGACTTATATTGCAGAATGCTTGAAGATACAGTTAAGCTACTTAAGGGTGAGATTGAAAAGGAACCTATAGAAACCACATTAGATATAAAAGTTGATGCGTTTATATCAGAAAGTTATATAGAGGATGAAATCCAAAAGATTGAGGTTTATAAAAAGATAGCTGCAATTGAAGGGTTGGATGATTACAATGATATAAGGGAAGAATTAGAAGATAGATATTCTAAGATACCAGAACCAGTGTATAATTTAATGGATATTGCATATATAAAGAGTCGAGCTAAATCAATATTTATAGAAGAAATAAAAGAAACTCCTAAGGAAATAATATTTAAATTTGCAAAAAATGAAAGTGAATATAAAAATATATTTAAAATGTTAATGGATAAGTACAAGAAAAGTGTTATATTAAAGTTTGGCACAAAGCCTTATTTTTCATTCAAATTAAAAGATATAAAGAAAGAAAATAAATTAGAATTTTTAAAAGAAGTTTTCAATGACATAATATTGTAACAAAGATATGATATAAAAGATAATGTAGTAAAAATAAAATAGTGTAAAAATTTGAATTATAAAAGTAATATTGATATACTGATATTATGACTTTTTACAGCAAAGCATATTAAAAGAATAACTGTATGTGACACAATATATATAATATATTTATAAGTTATTTTTTATGTTTAAATCTAGAGTAAGCGAGGGGAAAATTTTGAAAAAAATAAAAAAAATTATTGCAACAATAGCTATATTAACAATTGCAGTATCAGCTATGGGATGCAAGATGATCGAGAAGACACCAGAGGCAATACAAAAAACAGTTCTTGCAACGGTGGGAGATGAAAAAATAACAAAAGGTGATTTAGATAAACTAATTAATGCACAATTAAAGCAACAATTTGGTGACGATTATGCAAGTAATGACAAAGTTAAGGATCAAGTGAAGCAAGCAAAACAACAAGGATTAAATAGTTTGGTAACTCAAAGTATACTTCTACAAGAGGCTACTAAATTAAACTTAAAGCCAGCAGATACTGAAATAAATAGTAAAATTGATGAAACAATGAATTCATATAAGACTCAATATCCTGAAGAAGGACAATTTGATGCTGCTTTAAAACAAGCAGGAATTACAGCAGATGAACTTAAGGACTCTTTAAAGAAACAAATAATAATAAGTGCAGTTCAAGAGGATATGTTGAAGGACGTAGCAGTTACAGATGATGAGATTCAATCATATTATGATGAAAATAAGGATACTAAATATTCTGTAGGTGCAGGTGCTACTGCATCTCATATATTAGTTGCAGATGAAGAAACTGCTAAAAGTTTAAAAGCTAAATTAGATGCTGGTGCTGACTTTGCAAAACTAGCTAAAGAAAACTCAACGGATCCTGGTAGCAAGGATAAGGGTGGTGACTTAGGATTTGTAGCTTATAACTCCACACAATTAGTTGCTGAATTTATGGATGGATTTAAAGGATTGAAAGAAGGAGAAGTTTCTGGGCCTGTAAAGAGTCAATTTGGATATCATTTAATTAAGGCTACTGGATTAAAACAAGCAGAAGTGACTCCTTTAGATAAAGTAAAAGAAGAAATAAAAGCAGCAGTATTACAACAAAAACAAGGTAATACTT
>Ga0302173_10000487_pt1 | contig 21437 bp, 23 predicted proteins | sample I_Fen_N3_1_FD_198785 | JGI IMG/M metagenome (GOLD analysis project Ga0302173, IMG submission 198785) | Peat permafrost microbial communities from Stordalen Mire near Abisko, Sweden - I_Fen_N3_1 | ecosystem: Environmental > Terrestrial > Soil > Wetlands > Permafrost | place: Sweden: Abisko... | reverse complement strand
TTCAATGTTTTAACATTAAGTACAACTGCACCACTACCCAATTCTTCTTTTGCTTTCATTACTGCTTCTGTCTCTGTAAGTGCTTGAAATTTCTTTACTATCATTTTATGCCGTCACCATCCCCACTGATTGTAATTCAACATTCGATTCTACTTCATTATATGAAACAACTATTATATCTTTAAAATAATCATAAGCTAATTTTTTGAAATACATACGCACAATTGGTGATGTCACAACAATAGGGTTTTTACCCAAATCTTCAAGTTTTTTGAGCTCTTCTTCAAGCGATTTCATAACTTTTTTCGTTTTTTCAGGATCTAATGTCAAATATGCCCCTTGCTCAGTTTGTTTCACTGAACCCATGATTTCCTGCTCAATTGCAGGATCCAATGTTATAACATTGGTAACCTCATTTGGTGGAAAATATTTACTTGATATAGCTCTTTTCAAACTTTGTCTTACATATTCTGTTAGTATATCTGTATCTCTTGTAACTGCAGCATGATCTGCAAGTGTTTCAAATATTGTAACCAAATCCCTAATTGAAATAGCTTCTTTCAAAAGATTCTGTAATACCTTCTGAATCTCACCAGCTCCAAGCATTTTAGGTATCAGTTCTTCTATGAGAGTGGCATTATTTTCCTTCACATTATTAATAAGATTCTGTACATCCTGACGGGTAAGTAGTTCATCAATATGCTGTCTAATAATTTCTGTTAAATGCGTTGCTATAATTGAAGGAGGATCTACTACCGTATATCCACAAGACTCCGCTCTTTCTCTTTGACTTTCAGTAATCCAGATAGCTGGAAGATGAAATGAAGGTTCAAATGTTGGGATTCCAGTTATCTCTTCTTCAACGAACCCTGGATTCATTGCCATGTAATGGTCAAATAGGATCTCTCCTTCACTTACTTGTATGCCTTTTATTTTAATTACATATTGATTCGGATTTAACTGAATATTATCTCTTAAGCGAATTATCGGAACAACTGCACCAAGTTCAAGTGCGACCTGTCGTCTTATCATTACAACTCTATCAAGCAAATCACCACCCTGATTAACATCAGCAAGTGGAATAATACCATAACCAAACTCTAATTCTATAGGATCTACTTTCAGTAGTGAAACGACATTTTCTGGACGCCTGATTTCCTGTGCTTCGGCATCTTCTTGACCAGCTTCACTTTCAATTGCTTGGATTCCCTGTTTTGAGCCTATAACACGGCTAAGCGCTATCATTGCCCCCCCTAGTGGAAGAAATACAAGCCAAGGCAAAGGTGTCGCTATTCCCAAGAATATAAGTGCAATACCAACAATCATCAAAACATTGTCCATTGCAAATAACTCACCAATAATTGCATCTGAAAGTTCATTCTGACTGGATGCTTTTGTAACCAAGATACCAGTTGATAATGATATTAAAATAGAAGGAATCTGATTTACAAGTCCATCACCTATTGTAAGTACTGTGTACTTTTGCATTGCTGTAGTAATATCAAGTCCTTGTCTTGTAACACCCATTATAAGACCGCCTACTATATTAACGCCTACTATAATAAGACTTGCTGTAGCATCACCTTTTACATACTTCGTTGCACCATCCATCGACCCAAAGAAACTAGCTTCCTGTTGCAGTTTCTTTCTTCTTTCAGATGCTTCCTTCTCAGTAATTGCGCCAGTATTCAAATCAGAATCTATTGCCATCTGCTTACCAGGCATAGCATCTAACGTGAATCGTGCTGTTACCTCTGAAACTCTTTCTGAACCTTTATTGATAACAATAAACTGAATTACAATCAAAATAATAAAAATAATTACACCTATAACCAAATCACCACCACCAACAAATTCACCAAACGTCTTAATAACATTACCAGGCTCCCCTGAACCAAGGATAAGCTTAGTGGATGAAACGTTCAAAGAAATACGAAATATTGTTGTAAATAATAAGATTGTAGGAAATGATGACATGTCTAACACTTCTTTTGAAAAAAGTGCATTAAATAGAATTATCATTGCAATCGCAATGTTAAAGGCTAATAAAACATCCAACAACGCAGCCGGAATAGATATAATTAAAAAGATAACCGCTGACATAATATATAGTCCCAACCAAAGGTCATTTCTTTTTATCTTCATAACTATTCCTCCTTTCAGTATGCTTAATTATTTATTTTTAAGTGTAAATACAAATGCTAGAACTTCTGCAACTGCTTGGTATAATTCATTCGGGATTTCAGCGCCAATGTCAACATTATTATAAATAAGTCTTGCCAATGGTTTGTTTTCTACAATCTCTATCTTATATTCTCTTGCTTTTTCTTTTATCTGCAACGCCAGATAATCTGCACCTTTTGCAATGACAACTGGTGCTTTTCCAGAATTAGACTCATATTTTAATGCTACGGCAAAATGAGTAGGATTCGTAATGACAACATCCGCTTCTGGAAGTGCCTGCATCATTCTTCCTCTTGATGCTTCCTGCATCTTTCTCTTGATTTGGCTCTTAATCTGCGGATCACCTTCTGAATTCTTGAATTCATCTTTGATTTCTTTCTTACTCATCATCATATCATTTTTGAACTTATGTCTCTGATAGAACAAATCTACGAAACCGATAATTAAAAATATTATACTTATTTTAATTCCTATATCAGTCACAACATTTCCTACTATTCCAAGTGCTGTATACAACGTAACATCATAAAAAGTAAATAATAAGTATACCTTGTCAATAATAGTAGTATATACCACATATACGATAATTCCTACCATTGCTATTGATTTTAAGACTTCAACCACCTGTTTAAAAGAAAACATTCTTTTAAAACCGCTCAATGGACTTATCTTATTCAACTTAGGTTGCAAGGGTTTTGTTGAAATTTTCCACTTTTGTTGAAGTAAATTTCCTAAAACAGCAATTGCCATTGCAACTATAAATATTGGAATTAACATAATCGTAATATCATATAATACGGACTGAAATATACCTAAAACTGAATTCATTCTGACTCCATCAGAACTATCTCGTACAAACTTCCCAAACATTCCATAAAATTCACTAAAACATCCAACAAACCTCGAGCCCAATGTTGATATATATACCTTCATCAAAATAAAAATAGACATAAGTGAGATTGCCGTAATTATTTCTTTACTTTTTGCTACCTGGCCATCTTTTCTTGCATCATCCAACTTCTTGGAAGTTGCTAGTTCAGTTTTTTCTCCTCCAGGTCCATCTTTTGCAAAAAACTGAAGGTTGTAATTAATCATCAACTTATCCAATTCTAACTCATTCCTTTAACTAAGCTTACCATAATATCTTTAATTTCAATATAAATAAAATTAGACACTGAGGAAAGCATAACAATAACAACAAATATAACTGCAATACCCGTGAAGATTTTAAGTTGCATCCCGACTACAAACATATTCATCTGAGGTGCAATTCTTGCAAGGATTGCCAATATGCAGTTAAGTAATAAAATAGTTGCAAAAACTGGTAAGGCGATTCTAAATCCTATTACGAAATAATCACTCATAAATCCAATTACTGTATCATACAACGAAGGATTAAATTTAACCCCTCCAATTGGAATTACATTATAAGTATCAATAATCGCAGTAACCAAGAATCTATGAAGTCCTGATACTATAAGTAAAAGCATTAATGTATAATAATACATATTTCCCATAATGCCGACTTGTGCTTTTGTTGTTGGATCAAACAAACTGGCCATTGCTAAACCAATATCCAAATCAATCATTCTACCAGCGAACATTATAATTTGGACACAAAATGAGGTCATCGCGCCTAACAAAAGTCCTACTATACACTCTTTAATTACAATTGTTGTAAAATCCAGTACACCTGTGTACTCATATGCAACTTGAGGTCCTAATTGATATACAAGCATAGCCATAACAAAAGCAAAACCTACTTTGAGTTTTTGAGGTGTATTAGCTGTATTAAAAAAAGGTGCCGCAAAAATAAACGTAGCAAGCCTCATTAATATCATAATATAAATCTCGAAATCTTTTAATGCTATATTATAATTAATCATATTACCTTACCTTATATACTGACTAAAACTAGACCACAATTGTATCATATACTGTACAATCGTATTTAAGAGCCATGATCCCATAATCAATAACGCAACAAATATAGCAAGAAGTTTCGGTACAAATGTAAGTGTTTGTTCTTGAATTGATGTTAATGTTTGAAATAAACTAATTATCAATCCAACTACCATTGAAACTATCAGTAGAGGCATCGAAGTCTCAATGATAACCCATAATGTATTTCTTGCAATATTAATTACATCTTGTTGTGACACAATAGCCCTCTTCTCTTAATAATAAGTATGATATATCCTCTAAAACGTAAGATATTTCCCAACTAAATTAAAATAAGTAGGGAAATTCTTCAATATCACTTTTAATTTAATTTAGGAAAGATTAAGTAAAATCTAAAATATCAATAAAAGGTAGATACTAAATTCCCGATTATCAAATTCCAGCCATCCGCCATGACGAATAGTAATATTTTGAATGGCGTAGATATTGTTGTTGGCGGTAACATCATCATACCCATTGACATCAGTGTCGACGATACTACCATATCAATTACAATAAATGGAAGATATATAAGGAATCCTATAATAAATGCTATTCTCAACTCACTGATAACAAAACTTGGTATTAATACAGTAAGTGGTATATCGTCTTCTGATACAATTGAACCAGGATCTGTTTTGTTAATATTAAGAAAAGTATCTAAATCCTTTTTTGATGTCTGTTTTAGCATAAACACTCTAAGTGGTTTAATTCCAGTATCAAAAGCTTGTTGTACCGTAATCTCATTATTAGATAACGGTACTACAGCGCTATCGTAAACTTGAGTAAACGTAGGCGCCATAATAAAGAAAGTTAAAAATAATGACAAACCAATTATTATCTGATTCGGTGGGACTGTCTGTGTACCAATTGCAGCCCTTGTGAAATGTAACACAATTACAATTCTTGTAAAAGAAGTCATCATAATCAAAATTGAAGGTGCTAGTGAAATAACTGTTAATACTAAAAGCATCTGTAAAACACTTGACATATCACTTCCATTACCAGCTGAAATGCCAATATTAATCGAATTATTATTAGGACTGGTTGTAATATCCGTAGCACTAGCTGAACTGGACGTAATTATACTTACTGTCGATATTACAACTAGTAGAAGTAATATTTTAAAAACTGACTTTCGATACTTATTTAATAATCGTAACATATATCTCATCCCGCCTAATCTTCTGGCTTGTCTTTTTTTAACTTCTCTAATATATCTTTGAAGTTTGGAATTTTAAAATCATTAGAGGTATTTCTAAAAACTAAATCCTCCGAATTTAAGTCTCCTAAATATGTAATCGTATCTTTGCAAACTGATATTGCAAAATACTTTTCACCAATCTTAATAATCTGTATATATTTTGAATTGGAAATTCTAAAGGTTTCCAATACCTGAATATTGTTACCTGCCAACTTTGTCTTTTGATAATTTCCAACAAACCTCGTAGCAAAATACGTTAAGGCAAGCACTAATATAAACATAATAGAAACTGTAATCAACTGTACAATCGAATCTTTTCCATTCGTTAATGAAAGAGTAACCATTATTTATCCAACTACTTTCTGCACTGCCTCAATAACTCTGTCCGCTTGAAAAGGTTTTACAATAAAATCTTTTGCTCCAGCCTGAATTGATTCAATTACCATTGCTTGCTGACCCATTGCTGAACACATAATTACTGAAGCATTCGGATCTGCAGCTTTTATCCTCTTAAGTGCTTCAATACCGTCCATCTCAGGCATTGTTATATCCATCAGAACCAAATCTGGTTTTACCTCAGCATATTTTTCAATGGCCTTGAGACCATTCTCAGCCTCACCCGCTATATTGTATCCGTTCTTAGTAAGAATATCTTTTATCATCATTCTCATAAAGGCGGCATCATCACAAATTAAAATATTCTTTGCCATAAAATTCTCCATTCAAGTTATTTTTAATTATATTATATTAATACTATACACTAATATTCGATATATTCCTACATTTTTTTTAGAAATTTTGATATTAAAAGAATCTACAAATTATCATTTAATAATCTCTATAATTCTAACTCCAAAGCTTTCTTCAATTACAACAACTTCACCTTTAGCAACGAATTTACCATTCACTAAAATATCAACAGATTCACCAGCAATTTTATTAAGTTCAACAATCGTACCAGGAGCAAATTCCAAAATATCCTTAATTGATTTTGTACTTCTGCCTAACTCAACGGTTACTTCAAGAGGGACATCCATAATCAAATCAATATTTTCTTTTTGAGACAAGGAAATCAAATCACCAGAAAATGGTTGAAATGAAGCTGGCTGAACATTAACATCTGACTGTGGAGAATACATTGGTTGTGCATATCCCATATTTGGCATTTGCTGGCCCATATTTGGCATTTGCTGGCCCATGTTTGGCATTTGCTGGCCCATATTTGGCATTTGCTGACCCATATTTGGCATTTGCTGGCCCATATTTGGCACTTGCTGACCCATGTTTGGCATTTGCTGACCCATGTTTGGCGTTTGTTGCATCTGTGAAGCTTGTTTTTTAGCAGTCGGTGGTGTCTTTACTGCTTCAGGGGTTTTTGTTGTTGTTTCATCAGTACTAAACATACCAATCAATTCCTGTGCAAACGCAATAGGATATAGCTGCATGATTTCACTATCAATCAAATCGCTTATCTGCATCTTAAAAGCTACCTTGACAAATGGTTTATCAATAAATTCAGGCATATTTTCTAATGAGTCGCCATATAATTCAACTAGACTCGCAATTGGAGGACTAATATCTATTTTACGTTTAAACATAGAAGACATCGATGTCGCTGCCGAGCCCATCATCTGGTTCATAGCTTCACCAATTGCACTTAAATGAAGTTCTCCAAGTGGCTCATTTACATCAACCTGTCCAGTTCCACCCATCATAATATCAGTAATAATTTTCACATCATTTTCCTTTAAAACCAATACATTACTACCATCAAGGCCTTCTTTATAAGATATCTGCAAAAGCACGCATGGTCGATCATAATCTTTCGCCAAATCATCCCATTGTACAACCGAAACTTTAGGTGTTGTAATACTAACCTTTTGGTTCAGCAATGAACTAAGTGTTGTAGCTGCTGTTCCCATGCTAATATTGGAGATTTCACCAACTGCGTCCTTTTCACTATCGAGCAATACAAATTCTTCATCCTGCATTAAACCAGTATCCGTAGAAGCATCTTCAGGTTCATCACTATTTGAATCTGTATTCATACCACTTAATAATGCATTTATTTCATCTTGAGATAACATTCCATCCATTTATTTGCTCTCCTCTCTCATTATTTCAGTTATTCTTATTGCATACTTTTCATTTGAATATCCAGGTAGCGCACCGAATTTTTCTATGTTTCCAACATAAATCTTCAACTCTTCATCGACCTGTTTATCCAGTTTAATGATATCTCCTAATTGTAGGTTGACAAAATCTGAAACCGCTATTTTACTTGTCCCCAGTACCGCTTTAATAGGTATCTGTGCTTTTGAAATAATAGATTCAATTGCATCTTCATATGTAGCGTCATCCCTTTCCTGCATAGTAGAAAACCAATATTTTGTATTAAGTTTGTCCATAACTGGTTCTAATGTTGTATATGGCAGACACAAATTGATTAAGCCTTCAACATTACCTATTTTCATATTAATTGTAATGATTGCAATTGTCTCACTTGGTGAAATAATCTGCGCGAACTGAGAATTGGTCTCAATGCGTTCTAACCGCGGTGATATTTTAACAACATTTTGCCATGGTTCCCGCAAAAGATTGACACAAATCGTAAAAATTCTTTCTAATATCGTAAGCTCAATTTCCGAGAAATCTCTTGTTTTTTCAAGGGATGTACCGTAACCACCAAGCAATCTGTCAACTATCGCGAATCCCAAATTAGATGCCATCTCCATAATAATACTCCCCTTAAGGGGTGAAATCTCAGCGACACCTAAAAGTACTGGATTTGAAAGTGCATTAGAAAATTCGGAATAAATTACAACTTCTGAATTCACGACCTCTACATTAACTGATTTTCTTAAATAGGCAGGAAGATTAGTAGCTAACAATCTTCCAAAATGCTCAAATATTATTTCAAGCGTTCTTAAATGTTCTTTTGAAAACTTTGATGGTCGCGCAAAGTCATAGTTTTTAACTTGCTTTTCTTTGGAGTTTCTAATTTCTTCAACATCAAGTTCTCCACTGTTCAAAGCCTTCAAGAGGTTATCTATCTCATTCTGTGATAAAACCTCACTCATTCTTCCTCACCCCCTAATCAAGTTATTATTTAATAATACCACTTACTGCACTACGAAGCCTGTAAATGAAACCGAATATACAATATCTGACTGAAACATCGTATCTTGTAAGTATGTAAGTATCTGCTGTTCCATATTGGACTTGTTAGCAAGTACAGTGTTAAACGAATATGACGAAACCACTTTATTGACTTCGCTTACAATTAGGTTCATGCCATTATCAACATTCGCCCTCAATTTCGTATAATCCTTTGATTTTGTGTTTAAAGAAAGTGCTAAACTCACAACAGATTGATGAACTTTTCCTGTATCGTCTAGAAGTGAAATAGTGATTTTTGTTGTACTATCAGAAAGTTTAACATCAATAACTTCTAAATCCCCTATACCAACCGTTGTTGAAGTACTTTGTGTAGCAGTCGTTGAATTTGCCCCAACATCTAAATCGATTATTCCAGCAATCTTAGAAATAAAATCATCTGTCTTTTTTGATGTAGAAACAAGCGAAAACGTTAGTAATACTGTTAGTACTAGATTAATAAGTACTAATGCTAAAGTGATTACATTAAGAAAACTTTTCTTCATACATATATCCTTTCTAGCTTATATTGTCTATTCTTTATTCTGTTTGAAAATTATTCCATTAAATATTCTATTCTTATATTCAATTACCTTGAGCTTAATATCTTCAGCGCTCTCTTTGACAATATATTTACGTCCATTTGCTAATGTAATTACTGTATCAGGAGTCTCTTCCACTGTCTCTATAAGATCTGCATTTACCAAAAATGTTGAATCATTAAACCGTGTTACTTCAATCATAAATTGTCCTCCACTTTATTCGCGATATTTGATATATTACACCATATACAGTGTGATATACGCAAAGCAATCAATATATATATTAAAACACCTTTAGTCAATTATTGCAACAAAATCATTTAAAATATGTGGTTTTTTTGTATTTTTCCCCATAATATTACATTGCCACCTAATGGAGGTTTCCTCTAGGTGGCAATGTGAAATTTTATTCAATTATCTTTTAAGATTTACAAGTTCTTCAAGCATCGTATCTGATACTGTTATAATACGTGAATTTGCTTGGAAACCTCTTTGTGTAGTAATCATCTCAGTAAATTCAGATGATAGATCAACATTTGACATCTCCAACTTTCCTGAGTTAATGCTACCATTATTCGCTGTAACATCATCACCAATACCATTAAACAATCCTGAGTTTAGTGTAGCAGCATATAGATTGTCGCCAACCTTCTCAAGACCCGATGGATTTGAGAAATTAGCTACAGCAATCTGGCCTAAAACCATTGTATCGCCATTTGTGTAGCTTGCAACAATAATACCTGAAGTGTCGATTCCTACAGCCGACATCTTGCCAACTTTTTTTCCATCGGAAGCTGGTGTCAAAGCAGTTGCATCACCATATGTTTTAATACCTGATGTATCAATAGCAATATCTCCAATTTTTGTCCCAACTTCTTTGTATTTTCCTGATGCAATTTCAGTAGCAGTTAAAGCTCGAGTTGTAAAAGAAGCTTTAAAGTTTGAGGTAGTCGTTAAAATTTGACCCGTATCTGGATTAAATTTTAAATCAGTAGTATCTAGTGTTCCAACAAGATTAGTTTCAAGTCCGCCACTTGTTATTGATCCAATCGATAAGGTATAGTTCGATGCATCTGTCTGCTTTATATTAACCGTTGCAAGATACTCATTTCCAACGCTATCAACGAAACCAAAACTAGTCACAACACCTTTTGTTTTAAATGATGCATCACTACTATTTATGTTTCCTGCAATAGCTGCCTTTGTAGTTGCTACAGGAATAGTATATGTAAATGCATCACCCTTAACTTTTAATGGGGAAACTTGATCTTTAACAACATTACCAGTAGCATCAACTTGCCATCCCATTACATTAGCACCACCCGATGTAACCAGCCCACCAGATTCATCTATTGTGAAATCTCCAGCTCTTGTGAAGTAATTGCTTCCACCACCGTTAACCACAAAAAACGAACTTCCTGATAACATCAAATCAAATGGGTTATCTGTACGTTGTGCTGCGCCTTGTGTTCCAATCGAAGTTGAAATTGATCCAACCCCAGAACCAAGTCCAATCTGAATTGCATTTTGTCCACCTTTACCTGTTGCTGCATTAGGACCCGATGCTGTTTGTGTTGTTTGGTAAAACACATCACTAAATGTTACTGAACTTGATTTATATGCCGTTGTATTAACATTGGCGATATTATTACCTATTACATCCATTTTTGTCTGGTGAGCCCTAAGGCCTGAAACTCCAGAATACAATGATCTCATCATAACTATTTTCCTCCATTATAATAATTAGAATGATCCGTAAAATGTCTTATCAAGCATTCAAAGACATACGCTCCCTTTCGGTCCAGCTATATAATTACGGCACCATCTATATTTGTATATATATTTTCTTTATCACTGCCTTGATTCATTGCAGTTACTACTGTATTATTTTTTGTATTGACAATAAATGATAAATTGTCAAGTATTACTAACGATTCCTTTATTCCCTTGTTGCTGGCTTTTTGGGCTCCATCCTCTAACCTTTGCAATTGTTCATCTGTCAGAATAATATTTCTATCCGTTAATCTTTCACTTGCATGTTTTGAAAACTTTAATTCTTGCGTAGTATCTGTTTGACTAGATTTTAAATTGCTTTGAGTTTGCTGAAGTATCTCAAGAAATGATGTTTGTTCTGATTTGCTTTCAGTATTCTTTGTCTTTGTTAGATACTGCCCTGTTACCTGCTCTATAGACGGGAAATTATTGGATTTGATTTGCATCTAAATACCCCCATTCATATAGGTTACTGATTTTTTATGCTTTTGTTGTACCTGCTGTTGTGTCTACATAAACTCCGCCTATAGGTGTTGTTGATTTACCACCATTTAAGTAATACTTTGTATAGAAATCTGCGTCAACTACAGAATCTAAGTCATTAACATCGTACAAATCTCCATCAACGCCTAAATATGTCTTTCCATCTTGATTTACAACTCTTTCAACTTTACCTCCAACATAACTTTCAACGCCTGAATCTGATGTTGTCTTGATAACTACAGTTTTTCCCATTAATTCATTTGCTTGGGAATTCGTCATTGTTGCGCTTACATTCTGTAATTCTTCTACTTGTGAAAATGTAGCTAACTGAGCAATATATTCAGTATTTGAAGCTGGTTCTAATGGATCTTGATATTTCATCTGAGCAACAAGTAACTGTAAGAATGAATCTTTATCCAATGCAGAGTTTGACTTCGCACTAGTTGAAGAATTCAATGTTTTATTACTGCTTGAACTTTGAACTGTTCCATCTGTATTAATTCCTGCTGAAACTGCCATAATTATTTCTCCCTTCATTTACATGATTTTATTTATGCTGAATATTCAACACTACTGTTATTACCTTTTAGCATATGCATAACGCGCCTTTCTTCATCAGAAAGTTCGTTTTCCATTAAATCTTCAATGCTGTCAAGTCTAAATGGCTTATTGGCTTGTTTGCCACCATTTTCTTGATTTGAATCATTCTGGCCCGAATTTCGATTATTTTCGAAACTATGACTTGCAATCGTTACTTCAACTGCTTCAACTTTAATTCCTTGATTGTTTAGATTTTCTTTTAGTACAGTCAATTGACTTTCAATCGCTTTTTTTACCGCTTCATTCTCCGCTGTAATCTGAGCCGTTATAATTCCATCTTTTGCCACTACTGTGAGATTAATTTTTCCAAGATTTTCTGGGTTAAGTTGCATCTCCATAGATGAAATCTGCTGTGTAACGGTAACTTTAGCTGCTTCTACAATCTGCTTAATTACATCTGCTGTATTAATTTTGCTTGCATCTTCGACAACAATATTATCAAATGCACTTTGAATGCTCTGGGTGAGATTATTCGTTACCGTATTAAGTTCATGATTTTTCCCATTAGATTCATTGCTATCTTTTGACATTGATCCATTACTTTGTTGTTCTGCAACTACTGTTACTTTTGTTTCTACAACTGCCTGCAGATCACTTTTTAGCTGTTCATTACTGTTCGTTTTAGTTGTCTCTTGATTATTGATGTTCTTCGAAACATCATCTGCTTGAACCTTTACAGCACTAACATTTTCATCAACTTGAACCTTATTTACATCACTGCTGGCTACTTGCTCTTGATTCGTATTTGGATCTACATTTGGATCTACGTTTGGATCTACGTTTGCATTTGCATTTGTATTTGTATTAGTATTAGTATTTGTATTAGTATTAGTATTTGCATTTACATCTGCATTTACATTTGAATTTGAGGCATTACCAATATAAGCTTTCAGATTATCTACGCTTATATTCATATCTTTTGCCAAGCTGCTTACTTGTGAATTAACAAAATCCATAACTGATTTTAATTGCTCAGATAGACCGCTGTCTGTAAGTAATGATAATGCATTCTGTGTGCCTGTAATTTCACAAACAAGATTAGTAAGATTAACAGGTTTTAATAAATCTTGCATCGTAATTCCAAGATTAGCCATCGCTGTCTGTAGTTGCTCATCACTAATTCCAAATGTTTTTTTGATCTCATCCTTGATTTCTTTCATCATACCATCAATCTTATTATTATCATCGCTAACCGTTTTATTATTATTGGTCTTGTTAATTTCCTTATTTACATCATTACTGTTATCTGCATCTTTATTATTCACTACATCTTTATCATTTTTTATATCTTTATCATTTTTTTCTGATGTAGAACTAGATGAAGTAGTGGTTGATGCTGATGCATGCTTTGGAGCCATTTCAGTTGATCTAGTATTCGTATTTGATGAAATAGACTGCTTCATGATTTTTTTGAAATCTAAACCATTGCTATCATTTTTGGCCATAAAATTAGAGCTGCTATCCTTTGTTGAAGCTATATTGCTTGAGCTGGATATGCTTGAGCTTACCATTGTTTTCCTCCTTTCTCAAATTATTCAGGATACATGATTTTTGTGATCTTGGCAGCAAATACTGTGTCCATCTGTGCCATAATCAACCCCCTTTGGGAAGTTTTCATATTTGAAAGGATTGCGGATACTAAGTTCATATCACCGGTCATCTCTTGCAAGATTGCCGCCGCATTTTTGGGTTCCATTTTTGAATATGCATCGGCCCAATCCTTAACCTGCTGCGTATAATTAATTTTTTCTATAACTTGCTGATAAAGCAGTGCTGCATTTGCTGGATCAATAGACTCATACCATGTCTTATACTGAGTTATATCGGGTGCTTTTGCATTAAAGACAACCTCTTCGTCAAACTTTTTCTTCTGATCCTCGAAACTCGCTTGACTATCTTCAAATGTTTTCAGTCTTGAAACTTCTGCAGTAAGATCCGCTATCTTATCTGCACTATCGGTAGATGAATTTTCATAGGTATTAAGTTCCTGTTCCAGTTCTTTTATTCTAGCAAGTGCCTCATTAAGATTCTTATATTTAGAACCAGTTTCTGTAGCAATTTCTTGGTCTGAAGCAGCTGGAAGAATCATATTAACAATTGGTACGTTTTTTAGTAACGGTCTAAGAACAGTACTACCGAATCCACCTACATCCATTTTAATTAACAGGCCAAATATAACAAGCCAAATTGCAATAATTAAAGTTGCTATCAGTATGCCAGGAAGTCCCCCACCTTTTTTCTCGCCATCTTCACCTAGTTCATCATTTTCAAGATTATCTAAATTAAGTTCTTCTTTTGACTTTTTCTTTGCCATTACTATCCACCTATTTCTCTGTTGTTATCATTGTAGTTAAAACTTACCAGTTCATCAATTTCTTTTTTTTCTTCCATATTTATTTCTTGTTTGAAAACTTCAAATGAATTTTCTTTCAGCTTTTCATATGTTTTTCTTTCTTTCATAGCATTATTTAATCTGTTACGTGCTAAATCAAGATTCTTTTCAGCGACTTTAACTGTTACTATTTGTTTCTTGATTAATTCCTTTGTAATGTCCATTGCACGATTGCATCTTTGGATGGAAGGAATATCAAGAATTGCTTTTGATAATTGCCTACATTGTTCCTCATATTCAAGTCTTTTTTTTAGAAGATTATTGAGATTTGTCTCTTCTATATCAAGTTTATTTGAAGCTTCCGCATAAGCGGTTTTAGATTGTGTTTCCAAACTAACTTTAATACTAAGAATGTTTTGCAACTTATATAAAAATTTTGCCACAATTGCTCCTACTCTTCAAATAGTTTTCTGAGGAGTATAATTTCTTCCTCAAAATCAAACTTTTCTTCCGTCTCTTGCATTAAGAATTCATTTACAGCATCTATTTTTAAGATTGCATAATCTATATTTTTATTAGAACCATTCTTATAGGCTCCGATATTAATTAAATCTTCTGCCTCGTTGTATGTTGCAAGAACATTTTTTAATTTACCAGCCAATGTTTTGTGTTCTTTATCAATAATTGTGCTCATACATCTAGAAATACTCTGCAAAATATCAATTGCTGGATAGTGATTTTTATGGCCTAACTTTCTTGATAACATAATATGTCCATCCAAAATACTTCTTGCAGTGTCTGTGATTGGTTCATTAAAATCATCACCATCTACCAAAACCGTATATAGTCCAGTTATAGATCCATTCCCCGACATACCAGCTCTTTCAAGAAGCTTTGGCATCTCACTGTATACACTTGGTGGATACCCTCTAGTTACTGGTGGTTCACCGGATGCTAGTCCAATTTCTCTTTGTGCCATAGAAAAACGTGTTAGGGAATCCATCATTAGTAATACATCTTTGCCTTGATCACGGAAATACTCAGCTATCGCCGTTGCAGTTTTCGCTGCTTTATTACGAATCAACGCTGGTTTATCAGAAGTAGCAACAACAAGAACACTTCTTTTCATACCCTCAACGCCCAAATCTCTTTCAACAAATTCTCGTACTTCTCTTCCACGCTCGCCAATTAAAGCAATTACATTAATATCAGCTTTTGTATTCCTTGCAAACATACCAAGAAGTGTGCTTTTTCCAACTCCACTACCCGCAAATATACCAATTCTTTGACCCTTTCCAACAGTAATAAGGCCGTCAACAGCCTTTACTCCTAATGGAAGTACATCGCAAATCAACTTTCTTGACATTGGGTCTGGTGGCGATGCTTCTACTGGATATTCTGTAAATAGGCCTAAATCAGAATTGTCTATTGGATTACCAAGTCCATCCAATGTCTGACCTAGCAATGCATCTCCTACTTTAACAGATAATGGACATTCAGTATTTTCCACTATACATCCAGGACCTATTCCTTCTACAGATTGAAAAGGCATCAACAAGACTCTTGAATTGTTGAATCCAACAACTTCCGCATACAAAGTTTGATTTCCATCACTAGATGTAATCTTGCACAAATCATTTAACTTTGCATCAGGTCCAATTGACTCAATTGTAAGTCCAACTATTTTTGATACTTTACCAAGCTTTTTATAAAATGATTTTTCAGTTAATTTCATGTACTTATCTCTATTAATTACTGACAAAATAATTTTCTCCTTGGCTGTTATTTTACGTGAAATAATGAGTATTGTGAAGGTAATTTACCTCACAAATTTCACAAATAAATCAAATGCAACTTAATAGCTTAATATCTTTAATCAGATTGCTTAGCTGTATATCCAGACTACAATCATACACTCCAAGATCACTTTCTATAATACATTGATTTTTTGTCATTGATAAATCTTCAACAATCTCAATTTGTACTTCTTTTGACATCGCACAATAAATTTTCCCTTGATTATTGACTAAAAACATATAATCATCAGGTGATACTTTTATCACAAATTCTTTGCTTACTTCTGCATTGTGCATTACGCTATTAACCAAATTCAATATTATTTCCTCATTATTATCGGAAATTACATTAATAATCTTTTTAAACACATCAGTTATTACGCTAACAAGTTCAGGTTCCATCTTAGATTTCATATCTTCATATTGTTGCTGAAGTTCTATCTTTTTTTGTTCATGCTCGGTTTGACATTTTGAAATCTGATTGTCAATTTCTATTCTAGCCTCATTCAACCCTTTTTCTTTGCCTTCAGAATATGCTTCTTTTTTAATGATATCTGCTTTATTATGAGCCTCATAAAGTATATTATCGGATTCTGTATTCGCATTTCCAATGATGTTTTCTGCCTGTGCCGCTGATGATTCTAAATCTGCTTTTAATATCTGCTGCTGTGAAAATTCAATATCTGTTGTCAATGCATCCAAGTCTGGACTATGCAATGATTCAATCACTTCTGCGTTCAATCCACTGACAAATCCACTTGCATCCGCTTTATCTTTAATAGCCAAATTAGCTAATACACCTATTTTAGATTTTATAACCTCATTATAATCTATAATTCTTTCTTTCTGACTTACTACATTATTTCGCTTATATAGATTAGACAATGATTTCGTCACCTCCGCCTCTCGCAATAACGATTTCTGCAGAATCTTCAAGTTTTCTAATAACATTAACAATCTTTTGTTGTGCCTCTTCAACATCCTTCATACGTACAGGTCCCATAAAGTCCATGTCCTCTTTTATCATAACAGCAAGACGCTTTGATAAATTGTTAAGAATAACATTTTGAACTTCTTCGTTTGAGCCTTTTAGTGCAAGTGCAAGATCTGAATTATCGACATCTCTAAGGACTCTTTGAATAGCTCTATCGTCGAGTGATAGAATATCTTCAAATACAAACATCTTTCTGCGGATTTCATCTGCCAATTCTGGCTCTTCAATTTCAAGGGTTTCCATAATATGCTTCTCAGTACCTCTATCAACTGAATTGAGGATTGCAACGATAGCATCAACGCCACCAACAATAGTGTAATCCTGATTAACAAGTGAGGCTAACTTACGTTCAAGTACTTTTTCAACCTGTTTGATAACATCTGGTGATGTTCTATCCATTTGAGCAATACGTCTTGCAACATCCGCCTGTTTTTCTGGTTGTAGAGAGGAAACAATCATAGATGACTGTGATGGTGGCAAGTAAGATAATATCAAAGCAATTGTCTGAGGGTGCTCATCTTGAATAAAGTTAAGCAACTGTGTTGGATCCGTTTTTCTAATGAATTCAAACGGTCTAACTTGTAGGCTTGCAGTAAGTTTTCCAATAACATCTTTTGCTTTATCTGTTCCCAACGCTTTTTCCAAAAGTTCTTTTGCATATGAAATACCACCTTCAGCAATATACTGTTGAGCAAGGCATATTTCATAAAATTCATTTAAAACCCGTTCTTTTGTTGATGGTGAAATACTACTTGTATTAGCAATCTCCAAAGTAAGCTGTTCTATTTCATCTTCCTTTAAATGCTTAAATACCTTTGAAGATTTTTCTGGACCTAATGCAATAAGTAATGTGGCGGCTTTTTCAACGCCATTCATTTCTTTCTCTGAATTCCCTTTAGCCATTATTTATCACTCCCATCCATCGTTTAACCAGTTACGAAGAAGCAACGCAACTGCTTCTGGATTTTCATCCACAAATTTCTCTATTGCTTTCCTTGTTTCTGATTTATCTTGTAATCCAATATCATCAATTGAAGGCTGATTTTCTTTCGTTGTAGCCAACATCTCTTCTACTGATAATTCAGGTTCTTTTTCTTCCACCGTTAATGGTCTTGCACTTCTAATTATTACGAATGCTAATATTCCAAGTATCGCAATTGCGAGTGCTATCATAATCCAAAAAGTAATGGTCTTAGCAGTTGTGCTCGCTGGTGCATCTACAAAATATGGTACCTCATAAGCAAGTACGGTTATCTTTCCCGTTGCTATACCTGTACCAGTTGAAATAGCCGTCAACCAATTATTATCAATTGTTATCGGTTTGGACGCTGCATTTGCTGCTTTAAATTGATCCCAGGTACTTCCATTTAGATATCCCAAAGTGGCGGCTTCAGTTTCATTATATATCACATTTTTTACCAATGTAACTGTCATTGAAGAATCCGCATATATAACAGAACCAGGTTGTTTATTCGTTGTTGTAACAATTTGATCTGGTAAATATTCGTATGTACTAACTGTATATTCCGAGGTCGAACCGGCACCGTTAGAAACAGTATAAGATGTATCACTAGCATTAGAGCTCGTACCAGCAGTACCACTTGCAGTGCCACCACCTCCGATTGATTTTTCAACAGAAGACTTACTAAACAATCCCTCATCTCTACCTGTTTGAGCGGTATACTTAGTTGCAATTTCATTAATTGTATCCCAATTCAACGACAGCGTCATAGCGATTTGTGCATCATCAAACAAATGTGTCGCCAATAAATTTTGTTTTAATGCTGTCTTAATTGTTGATTCAATTTGAGCTTGATACTTTACCTTTGAATTAAGACTAGTTATACCAGTTGTAGTTGAAGATGAATCCGCGCCAGAAAACAAGGTTGTACCAGCCGTACTTATAATGGTAATCTTATCCGTATCTTTGTTTCCTACCGATGTTGCCAAAAATTGTGCGATAGTGTTAGCCTTTTCGTCATCCACTGTATTTCCTTCAAGCGTAAGTACTGCTGAAACAGACGCTTCAGCCTTTGTTGAATAAAATGTATTCGTTGCATCGCCTAAAACAACAGTAACTGTTGCGGACTTAATTCCATCCATAGATGCCAAATCTTTGGCGAACTTCGATTCCAAATAAGACTGCCATTTTTTTTGTTTGTCTGCCTCTGTTGTACTAAAGTCACTTTTCATAGCATCATCCAAGGTATATCCATCTGCCTGAATATCACTTGCTGCCAATACCATCTTTGCTTTTGTAACGTCTGCCTTAGCAACAGAAACTGACATAGTTGATTCATCGGTTGTATATTTATATCCATTATCTGTAAGCAATTGTGTGACTTGGCTCATCTCATTATACGAACTGCATGTCGTTACCACTTGCATATTAGGTCTTTGTATCACAACCCCGAGTATTATTAAAGCTGCAATTACAATTGCCACCGAACTTATAATAATCCCCTTTTGTTTTCTTGTATACTTATTCCAAATATCTAATAAATGCCTAGGAATTTGTTTTAACTTATCCATCTTATTTCCTCATGCGCACCAAACGCCTTTTATCTTATTAGTTTAATTATGTCAATTTTATTTATTATATTAACTAATCTTACTTTTCAACTTTGCTAACTACTTTCTGTGCATTGCTAATTTATGAAAATGAAATGTAAACATAACCTCGTGCATGAAAGATTCAAGCCTTTCACATTAGCAGATATATATGCATCACATGCACATATATTATCATAAAAAATAATGCGTATTATTCTTACATCTGCATATTCATAATTTCTTTATATGCATCAAGAACTTTGTCTCTTATTGCTACTGTATATTGCAATGACAAATTAGCTTTCTGTTGAAGAACACTAAGTTCAGAAGTATTTGTCATGTTACCAAGTGAAAAATCCACTTCTGCTTTCTGCGCATCTTGAATAGAACTATTCGTATCATTAATCAACCCCATTGCAGAATTATATACAGAGTCAAATGTACCCGTTGAATCCGTAGCCGATGTTGCTGAGGATGTTGCAGTTTTCATTGCATCAGTTATCTTGCTAACGTAATCTGAGTTCAGACTCTGTGTAATAGATGATACATCCATTTTTTAATACCTCCACAAGTTTTTTACTATATTATTTATTATTATTTATATTAATTATTTATTATTATTTATTTACCCACTTCAAGACCTTTGGTCGCCATTGCTTTACCCGCATTAAAAGCTGTTACATTAGCCTCATAAGACCTAGTAGCATCAATCATATCTGTCATTTCCTGAACAATATTCACATTCGGATATGTTACATATCCATTTTCATCCGCATCTGGATGTGACGGATCATATACCTTTGACATTGCAGTACTCGTATCTTCTTGAATTGAAGTGACTTTAACTCCATTGCCGACAACCCCAGATTGAGCAGCTGCAAAAACACTACTAAATGATGTATTAGTGCCTTTTTCTGATAAAACGACTTCTTTTCTTACGTAAGGTTTACCATTTGCTGTTCTAGTTGAATTAACATTTGCTATGTTTTGTGAAATAACATCGGTTCTTAATCTCTGTGCTGTCATACCAGATGCACATATATTAAATTGTGAAAATAATGCCATAGGAATTTCCCCCTTCTATTTTAGAATAATTAAGATAATACTGACTTCATTCTTGAAAATTCATTACTCATACTGTCAATAAGTGCATTATACATGATCTGATTTGATGCCAACTCTACGTTTTCCGTTTCTATATCTACATTATTACCATCGCTTCTATATGATAGATTCGCATTATCCGTATATACTTTTGAATTTACATTGCTTAAATCTACACTTTTCACCCTCTGAGTCAGTGTAGATGTTGTATTATCTGTTCCTCCCAAAGCGGAATTAAGATAAGTAGCAAAGGATACATCTTTTCTCTTGTAATTAGGTGTATCAACATTAGCAATATTACTTGATATAACTTCGTTACGAAGCCAGCTAGAATTAGCTGCAGAATTCAAAACATCTATATACCCAAATGATCCTGAACTAAACATAAAACACTCTCCTTTCAAAATTAACATATTTATCCATGTTTTTTATCTAAGTTTAACTATTTAATATTATAATTAATTTTTGACAAAAAAACAAGTTGTTTTACAAAATATTGTATAAAATTATATTAGATTACACAATATATATGGTTTTTCGACAAAAAACATTGTCGCATTAAAAAAAACGAACCCTTTCTACAGAAAAAACTGCAATAATCGGATCCGTTCAAACTTTTTATTCATAATCATTATGAATAATATAAATCTACTTTTCAACTTATGCTATAAAAAAGTTATTAATTCATTTTCTTTAACTCTTCAAAAACAATATCATTAATAACTTTAATATAAGTTCCTTTCATACCAGATGAATGAGATTCAATTACACCGGC
>Ga0302173_10000485_pt1 | contig 21459 bp, 16 predicted proteins | sample I_Fen_N3_1_FD_198785 | JGI IMG/M metagenome (GOLD analysis project Ga0302173, IMG submission 198785) | Peat permafrost microbial communities from Stordalen Mire near Abisko, Sweden - I_Fen_N3_1 | ecosystem: Environmental > Terrestrial > Soil > Wetlands > Permafrost | place: Sweden: Abisko... | reverse complement strand
CGGTGTAATATTAGAGCGCAATATCTCCGCAAAAGTTCCGTAAAACAAACTTAACATGTTCTTATCTTCTGTAAAGGAGAATTGAATGGGTAGTAAATGCGTAGTGTAGGTATGATTGAAATGAATGAAATAAAGAAACTGAATTTTATAGAAGTACATACACGCAAGAAAAATGATTTCCTGTTGATTAATAAATACGACATTATATTGTTCCAATTACTTATATTGAAATTTCAAAGTATTCAGAGGATTATAACAGTCTTTAATTCACACCCAATCTGATTGATCGCAACAAAACAAATTTACCGGACTTCCTGTTATTCATTGAATGATATCTATTGATTAACCGGATTTCAGTATATTTGCAGTTAAAAAAGAGAATGAATTTAATTGAATATTTCCCGATAGTTACAGAGGATGGCGAAGTAACAGGCAAAGCATCCAGAGAAGAATGCCATTCAGGTACTTTTTTATTACACCCGGTCATCCATTTGCATATTTTCAATTCAAAGGGTGAAATTTACCTTCAAAAAAGAGCTCCGGACAAAGATATTCAACCCGGGAAATGGGATACTTCCGTAGGAGGACATGTTGATTATGGAGAAGAAGTCGTGGATGCATTACTCAGAGAAGTCAGGGAAGAACTTGGAATCACCGATTTTACTCCCATTTTACTGAGAGTTTATAAATTTGTTTCTGACCGGGAAGCTGAGATGGTCCATAGTTACTATACAGTTTACGATGGTGAAATACGCCCTGATCCCGTGGAAATATCGGAGGGCAGATTCTGGATGATTGAAGAGATTGAAAATAATCTAGGGAAAGATGTGTTTACTCCGAATTTCGAAGATGAATTTATGAATGTCGTTCGGAGTTTGAAAACAGAGTAGTTGAGTTTTAGTGCTTAGGGTCCGGTATTCCACAACAGTTGGCTAAAGAGATAATATTATTCCGGGATAACCTCTTTCCATATCGCGTATTTTATTCATTCCTGGAATAATATCGTTTGTTTCGCGATATGGAAATCGCGAGTCCCGAAATATGATTTGATAGTTTAAATGAGATGGTGGCAGATTCTATGTTCCACAACAGTTGGCTTATGTGATAATATTATTCCGGGTTTAAAAGAGATGGTGGCAGTTTCTATATTCTATGTTCCGTAAAGGTTGGCAATTGTGATAATATTATTTCGGGATAACCTCTTTCCATATCGCGTTTATTATTCATTCCTGGAATAATATCGTTTGTTTCGCGATATGGAAATCGCGAGTCCCGGAATATGATTTGATGGTTTAAATGAGATGGTGTCAGGTTCCAAATTCCTTAACGGTTGGCTAATATGATAATATTACTCCGGGTTTAAAAGAGATGGTGGTTGTTTCTATATTCTATGTTCCGTAAAGGTTGGCAAATGTGATAATATTATTTCGGGACACGCGATTTCCATATCGCGTTTTTTATTCTTTCCAAAACAACTATTTTAGTTTCGCGATATGGAAATCGCGTGTCCCGGAATATGATTTGATGGTTTAAATGAGATGGTGGCAGGTTCTATATTCTATGTTCCGTAAAGGTTGGCAATTGTGATAATATTATTTCGGGATAACCTCTTTCCATATCGCGTTTTTAGTCATTCCTAAAACAATATTGTTTGTTTCGCGATATGGAAATCGCGAGTCCCGGAATATGATTTGATGGTTTAAATGAGATGGTGGCAGTTTCTATATTCTATGTTCCTTAAAGGTTGGCAATTGTGATAATATTATTTCGGGATAACCTCTTTCCATATCGCGTTTTTTAGTCATTCCTAAAAGAATATCGTTTGTTTCGCGATATGGAAATCGCGAGTCCCGGAATATGATTTGATGGTTTAAATGAGATGGTGGTTGTTTCTATATTCTATGTTCCGTAAAGGTTGGCAAATGTGATAATTTTATTTCGGGACACGCGATTTCCATATCGCGTTTTTTTATTCATTCCTAAAACAATATTGTTTGCTTCGCGATATGGAAATCGCGAGTCCCGGAATATGATTTGATGGTTTTAATGAGATGGTGGCAGTTTCTATATTCTATGTTCGGTAAATGCTGGCAATTGTGATAATATTATTTCGGGTTTAAAAGAGATGGTGGTAGATTCCGCATTCAATAACGGTTGGCAATTGTGATAATATTATTTCGGAACACGCGATTTCCATATCGCGTTTTTTATTCATTCCTAAAAGAACAATGTTTGTTTCGCGATATGGAAATCGCAAGTCCCGGAATATGATTTGATGGTTTAAATGAGATGGTGGCAGGTTCTATGTTCCACAACAGTTGGCTTATGTGATAATATTATTCCGGGTTTAAAAGAGATGGTGGTTGTTTCTATATTCTATGTTCCGTAAATGTTGGCTAATGTGATAATTTTATTTCGGAATAACCTGTTTCCATATCGCGTTTTTTTATTCATTCCTAAAAAAACAATGTTTGTTTCGCGATATGGAAATCGCGAGTCCCGGAATATGATTTGATAGTTTAAATGAGATGGTGGCAGGTTCTATATTCTATGTTCCGTAAAGGTTGGCAATTGTGATAATTTTATTTCGGGACACGCGATTTCCATATCGCGTTTTTTATTCATTCCTGGAATAATATCGTTTGTTTCGCGATATGGAAATCGCGAGTCCCGGAATATGATTTGAGGGTTAAAATGAGATGGTGGTAGATTCAAGAGTCCTTAACGGTTGGCTAATATGATAATATTACTCCGGGTTTAAAAGAGATGGTGGCAGGTTCTATATTCTATGTTCCGTAAAGGTTGGCAATTGTGATAATATTATTTCGGGATAACCTCTTTCCATATCGCGTATTTTATTCATTCCTAAAACAATATTGTTTGTTTCGCGATATGGAAATCGCGAGTCCCGGAATATGATTTGAGGGTTTAAATGAGATGGTGGTAGATTCAAGAGTCCTTAACGGTTGGCTAAAAAGATAATATTATTTCGGGACACGCGATTTCCATATCGCGTTTTTTATTCATTCCTAAAAGAACAATGTTTGTTTCGCGATATGGAAATCGCGAGTCCCGGAATATGATTTGATGGTTTAAATGAGATGGTGGTAGATTCAAGAGTCCTTAACGGTTCGTTAAGAAGTCGCACTCCCACTGTATAATTTACAGCAGATCCGGTAGAACAGCAAGTGAGAGGGCGACAAAGGAAGGGGATTTTATGGTTTAAAAAGTGTTGGTGGTAGATTCCGCATTCAATAACGGTTGGCAAATGTGATAATATTATTTCGGGATAACCTCTTTCCATATCGCGTATTTTATTCATTCCTAAAAGAACAATGTTTGTTTCGCGATATGGAAATCGCGAGTCCCGGAATATGATTTGATGGTTTAAATGAGATGGTGGCAGGTTCCAGATTCCTTAACGGTTGGCTAAGAAGTTACCTAAGAAGTCGCACTCCCACTGATTAATTTACAGCATATCCAATTGAACAGCAAGTGGGAGGGCGACAATAAAAAAAAAACGGTGAATCATTTTCATGATCCACCGCTTTTGGTAAAAATAGCCTAAGTAAACACTTTTATGTCCTTCGGACGAAAAAGGGGTACTATTCGATATCTGCTGCTTCCAACTCAATAAGTAAAGTATCTTTCGGAATGCGAACACCAACTTCGACATTAATTTTCTTAATTCGTGCAGTAAAAGGCATATCGATATGATTTATCATCTTCATTGCCTCTAGGGTAAGCAGAGGTGCACCTTCTTTTACTAAATCACCCTCTTTTACAAAAACATCAATGATAGTCCCCGGTATGATGGATTGAATATCATACGGACTAGGATTGACCCAGGGTTTGCGGTCCTGATATTTCTTTGTCAAAAGAGTTTTGTATTTCCGGGCTGTGACTGCAAAATCTACATATTCTGGTTTTTCTGTTTCCATATTTTTTTTATTTCTAAATTATTTACTATTTATTCATTTACCAGTTACTATTTATCAAAGAAGATCATTCTCAAACAAATAATAAATTGTAAATTGTCAAATGGTAAATTAAAAAGGAGGGATACCGTGTTTTTTTGCAGGACGATGGTCATCTTTATTCTTTGAAACTTCTAATGCGTGCAATAATAATTCACGGGTTTCAGAAGGTTCGATTACGGCATCAATATATCCTTTTGAAGCTGCAACATATGGATTTGCAAATTTCTCGATATATTCCTGTACTTTCTGTTGACGCATGGCTTCTTCATCTTCGGCTTCCATAATTTCTTTCCGGAAAATGATATTCGCTGCACCTTCAGGTCCCATAACCGCAATTTCGGCACTTGGCCAGGCAAACATAAAATCGGCACCCAGGTGACGTGAGTTCATGGCGATATAACCACCACCATAAGCTTTACGCAGGATAACGGTAATTTTAGGAACAGTGGCTTCGGAATAAGCATAAAGCATTTTAGCACCATGACGAATTACACCTGCATGTTCCTGATCAACACCCGGTAAGAATCCGGGCATATCTTCCAGTGTTACAATAGGGATATTGAAAGCATCACAATAACGGATAAACCGTGCTGCTTTATCAGAAGAATCACAATCGAGTACTCCGGCAAGATACAAGGGTTGATTGGCAACAAAACCAATCGTTTCGCCTTTCAACCTACCAAAGCCGATCACGATATTAGCTGCCCAGAGTTCGTGAACTTCAAGGAATTTAGAGTCATCAACCAGTGCTAAAATAATATCACGTACATCGTAAGGTTGTTTTGGATCGGAAGGAATAATATTTTCGATATTCTTAAGCGCTTTTGGTTCTTTCGGTTCAACGCTCAACGCTTTTTCAAGGTTGCTGTGAGGGATCAAAGAAACCAGCTTTTTAATTTGTTGAAAACATTCTAATTCACTTAAAGCATAAAAATGAGCATTCCCGGTAATTTCGGCATGAACACGTGCACCACCTAAATCTTCCTGAGATATTTTTTCGCCTAATACTGTTTCAATCACATTAGGACCGGTGATAAACATCTTTGAAATATTTTCAACCACAAATACGAAGTCGGTTAATGCAGGAGAATAGACAGCACCACCGGCACAAGGTCCTAAAATAACGGAGATCTGTGGAATTACGCCCGAAGCCATGGTATTGCGATAGAAAATTTCGCCATATCCTGCTAAAGCTCCAATACCTTCCTGAATACGTGCGCCTCCTGAATCGTTAATACCAATACAAGGTACTTTCATCTTCAGGGCATGATCCATAATTTTAGTGATTTTACGTGCATGTTTCAGTCCCAATGAACCTCCCATTACTGTAAAATCCTGTGCATAAATGCAAATTGAAGCACCATTCATTGTTCCTGTACCGGTAATTACACCGTCACCGGCTAATACTTTGCTGGCCATCCCGAAATTTTGTTCTTCATGTTCAACGAAAAGGTCATACTCGTGAAATGAATTGGGATCCAACAATGCAAGAATACGATCACGGGCAGTCATTTTGCCCATGGCTGCTTGTTTTTCAATAGCTTTGTCACCTCCGCCTTTTTCAACAATAGCCTTTTTTTGCCGTAATGCCAGAATGTTTTTCTTTAAAGTCATAAAAACTTTTTTTTAATTAAACTTAAAGTAAAGAGAGGCAAAAACCCCTCTCGAATGTCGATGCAAAAGTAACACTTTAATCGTTAAAGTGTGCAATTTCTATAATTTACTTATTCTTAATAAAACAAAACTATTTGTTAACTAATGCTTTAAGAACATTCCTACGGGTAGAATTAAATCCAGGCGAATAATCGTTTGGGTCAATATTTTCGAGATATGCGATTAATTCAGTCCTAAAAGCCGGCTCAATAACGCATATTCGGTACAACATTTTCATCGAGAGCGCCTGCACGGCAATGGGCGATTTGGGAGAAATCATCCATTCAAAACAAGCGTTGATAAATTCAACAGGGATTGGATCAGGAAGGGGCAGATTATTCAGGGTGGCTAAACAACCGCGTTGAAGTCCGCCATGGGTAGAAGAAAGAGTAAGCAAAGCAATTTCGAGGAATTGCCGGTCATTAAACCATTCGGGATGTTTATCACTTATTTTTTGACATGCCCAGGCAGCACGCCAGGCAACCCGGTCGTCCGTATCAAATATTAATTGATAAATAAGAACTGCATCAGCTGGATTTACAAAAATTTCCGCCACCAATAGGTCTACAAAATGCCTGGATAGCGGCCTAAGAAGATGCGTGCGGTAATCCATGGGGAAAAGGTTGAAGAGTTTAAAGAGTTTGAAGTTTGAAAAGTTTCGTGGTCCGTGTTCCGATAGATTAGTAAATTAGTACCATTTAAATTCGTATTAATCTGTGTAAATCAGTGTAATCTGTGGACAAATGTATTAAATCAATCTGTGTAAATCAGTGTAATCTGTGGACAAATCTCTTAATCCATATTCATCTGTGGACAATCAGTGGAAAACTATATTTATCTAAAGATGATATCAACAATCACCTCTGCTCCTACCTGTTTGTTAAGGGAGTTTTTAATATCGTCACGCGACATAAACAAATCATGCCGAAGGACCGAAGAAGTCAGCCGGACATACAGCACTCTGTTTTTAATACTTAATTCGGAGGTATACTTTACAATATTACTCCCAAGCACCAACGGCCAGGCATCGATCAATCTCTTTTCGTTCAATGGCTTGTCAAGATGTTGCTCTTTCAGTACCTGAAGAATCACATCACTCAATAATTCCGTATTCTTTTTCCTCATAATCCACTAATTTCTTTAAATACGATTAAATACGATTTCCACTGATTTTTTAAAATACAATTTTCATATTTTTAATACGATTTCCACTGAATTAATTAAATACAAATACTTTTGTCCACAGATTCCATTTAATACGATTTCCACTGAATTAATTAAATACAAATACTTTTGTCCACAGATTCCATTTAATACGATTTCCACTGAATTAATTAAATACAAATACTTTTGTCCACAGATTACACTGATTAACACAGATTAAATATTTAAGAAAATTAATAAAGAGAAATTTAATATGAATAAATTTAAAAAGGAGAAATAATTTGTCTTCTTTTTAAATTAACAATAAATTTGTTTGATTTATAGACAAATATTTAAAATTAATTTGTGTAAATCAGTGTAATCTGTGGACAAATGTATTAAATTAATCTGTGGTAATCAGTGTAATCTGTGGACAAATGTATTAAATTAATCTGTGTAAATCAGTGTAATCTGTGGACAAATGTATTAAATTAATCTGTGTAAATCAGTGTAATCTGTGGACAAATGTATTAAATTAATCTGTGGTAATCGGTTTAATCTGTGGACAATCGTATTTATCGTATTTATCGTATTTATCGTATTTATCGCAGTCGGAGCACCTGCCCCAATTTAACTCCATCTGAAAATGAGATTTTATTCAGTTTGTAAATGCTCTCTATTTTCATACCGTAATCCTGAGCAATGCTATGCATCGATTCACCGGGTTGCGCAGTATGTGTCTCACAGTTTTTGGGAGCTTTCTTCTTTTTATTTGCAATGAAAACCCTGGATGCAATCTTTAATTCAACGGTTGAATTTACCTCATTATAATTTCGTATCCGTTCTTCGGAGATGTTGAATTCATCGGCAATTCCGGCATATGTATCACCCGGAAAGGAAGTGACAAATTTAACGCCATTCACTTTTACAACAACATGTTTTGCAGAGGCATGAATGGTACCCATCGTTCCGCGATTCTGGTCAGCAACCGATTGTTTTCTTTCATTTTTAGCAAGATATCCTGAAGATTTTTCATCAATATCAAACCTGTGCAAATCATAGATCTCTATGATTGAAATAAGTTTGAATGCATAGATAGGATCGGTAGCATAACCTGCTTTTTTTAAGCCATGTGCCCAACCTTCATAATCGCTAGGATTTAAATCGAAAAGAAATGAGTATCGGGCTCTTTTCTTTAAAAACAAAGCATGATCTTCGTACGAATCGAGCACCTGATTGTATTTTCGAAAACACTCACCTTTCTTATCATCGTCGTGGTAGATTTTGTCACCAGTCCAGTCATTACATTTTATTCCAAAATGATTATTCGATTCTTTGGCGAAATCACTCATTCCGGCACCTGATTCCAATAAACCCTGCGATAAGATGATACTTGCCGGAATACCATGTTCTTTCTGTTGTTTTTCAGCTATTTGGGAATATTGATCAATATAAGCAAGATAAGCTTTATTCCTCGATTGGGAATGAACCAATAGACTAATAAATAAGAAAGTAATTATGATCCGTGTCGTATAGCTGAATTTCATCCTTGAAAATTATAGTTGTATTTTGCTACAAATTTAAAACTATTTAATCAAAACGACGATTTTGATTAGATATTTTTATATTTTTGTGCAAAAGAGACATTGGCGTTACGTGTTCCGAGTTCCGCGTTTAGCGTTTTGCGTTCAGCGTTTCGTGTTTCGTGTTTCGTGTTTCGTGTTTAAGATTAAATTGAAAATATGATGGATATAAAAGAACCTCGGCGGCCCCTCCCAAAACATTTGTATAAATTGCGGAGAGGAAGAGAAGAATGATTTAATGATGTGATGTTATATTGATATGTAATCGAGAGTTAACAATTACACATTTGATAAATATAAATATTGGGGTTCATACATTTATCTTATTACCGACCCCAAACCCCCAAAGGGAGCTTAAAGACGCAGTATATGAAGAATTCCAAAACATAAATTAAATTTGATAATCCACTCTTAACCCTACTTTGAGGGTTTTGGAGTCATTACTAAAAATAGTTCATTAAATTTTGGGGATTACATATGTAGTTAAATGAATGATTTGTATCATTCAGTGCAGTTTTGAATTTTTGTAATCAATATTTTGTATAATATTTATCAATAAGTAACTTAGTATTTAAAATGGAGAAAAGAATAATAGAAACCAGTGTTGAGATTTATAGTTACGAAGAACTTGAAGCATCAAAAAAGCAACTCATCGATAAAGCGAAAGAGCAGGTATTAAAGGCGTATGCACCTTATTCGAAATTTCACGTAGGCGCAGCCGTTGAACTCGAGAATGGTGAAATATTCGCAGGAAGTAATCAGGAAAATTCAGCTTATCCATCAGGACTTTGTGCAGAGCGTGTAGCTATGTTTTTTGCCAATGCGCAGTTTCCGGGAGTAGCTGTTAAAACACTTGCAATAGCAGCCTATACAAATGGTAAATTTTTAGAGGAACCAATTACACCATGCGGTTCATGCAGACAAGTACTGCTCGAGACAGAACAGCGTTTTGAGAATGATATTACGATTCTTCTTTACGGATCGAACCATATTTTCCAACTTTACAATGTAAAACAATTATTGCCTTTATGCTTTGAAAAAAGCAGTTTATTAAAATAATTTTTAACCGGAGAATTCATTTTTTAGCTTTCTTCTTTTTTTTTTCAAAAAAAATGAGTACCTTGCAACGCAAATTCAAAAGAATAAATCAATTCTTTCGAATTTAAATTTGTAAACGAACAAAATTTAATGAAAAAAACGAAATTTAATATTGAATATCAACTGCGCTCTGCATCTATTAATATTCTTTGGAATTCAATCAGTAAGCCACTTGGACTTGCCGAATGGTTTGCCGATATAGTTACAGTTAACGGAAATGAATTCACTTTTTCCTGGGAAGGAAATGAACAAACGGCCAGCTTAATTCATGCAAAAACGAATTCCAGTGTACGATTTCAATGGGTTGAAGATATCGATTCGGAATTTTATTTTGAATTCAAAATTGCTACTCTTGAAGTAACAGGCAATCTGGCCCTGGTCATTACAGATTTTGCAGAACCTGATGAAACCGAAGATTTAATTATGCTTTGGAATAAACAAATTGAAGTGTTGCGCAGAAAGACCGGTATCTGATTCCTAGGATAGATTTTGAAACGGAACAAAGAAATTGAATTTTCCAATCAATATAACTCCCCCCTGATATTCATTAAATTGAATGTACTAATCCCTCCAAACAAAACATAAACAGTTACTATTTATTCATTTACTATTTACTATTTATCACGCAGACTGTTTTTTTTTTACTTTTTGTTCCACTCGCTGATAAGACACTCTTATCTATCTCTCATGAAACAAATTCATTCTTCCACAAAGACTGTAAGACACAAAGGTTCACAAAGTAATGAACTTCAATACATTAAAATTAGTGAAACTTAATGTCTTTGTGACTTTGTGGCTAATATTTCTTTCCATTATTATTATTTATTTCTTCAATTTCCTGGTCCGTCAACCAACGGATAAGGTTCACTTATGTAACTACTTTATAAATGCTTAAATTTGTTCATTTTTAAAAAGTCACTTTATTGGGGCTTTTTGTGTTCATATTGAAGGACTACTAACTAACATTTAAGAGCTTAGGATTTTCAGTTACTATTTTTCAAAAGATACACAGACTTCATATCAGTGTCTTTCTGAATATCTAAAAATATACAACAGATGTAAATCCGGCAAAGGGTACTTCTGACAAAACGAAGTGTATTTTATAACCTCTAAACTCTTACCGATATATTCGAACATGAAAAATATTACAATAGAATGAAATAGCCGGTAAATTTGAATTAACAAACAAGGAAAAAGAAAAATTCAATCTTAATTAGTAAAAAATGAAAGCCACAAAGCTAATTAGAGATTATCACAAAAAAAAATCAAAAGAAATATCAACCTGTGTTAACAGCTAATTTAACAAAACAAGAACAGACAATTAACAATTATTTTAATTTAACTAATAAATAGTTCAGGAAAGAATTTAAAGTTAAATATTTTTTTTACATTTGCAGACTTAACCAATATTGTGTTATTTGTTGAATGAAAAAGTATATTATCCTGTTTTATATAGTAATTGCTCTGATAATAGTAAATTATTTGATTTTATTCAACGACCATTCTAGTTCCACCACTCCGGAACAAATAAACAAACCTTTCATAAAATCAAACCCTGACTTTACAAATACATTTCTACGAACTTATTCAAATATTGTTGATTCATTCTCTGATAAAACGTCAGATCAGGGTTTAAAAATTTCGAATAGAGATAAGGCCAAACATATGCTTGCACTGGGATATGTCGAATTATCTTTCTTCTACAATTTTCAGGGTAACTGTAAATTGTCAAAAGAGTTTCAACACACAGCACTCCGAATTGCAGGGAATAATGATCCTGAAATATATGCCCTGATATTAAAACGTTATGGGTTCCTGTTTTATCAACAAAAACCAACAGATCATTTATTGATTACAGATAAAACGGTCCGGATATTATCAGATCAGGTTACATACGAGCTGCTTAATTCCGATCCTATACCAGAATATCCGGGAATTGATTCCTGGCAAAACAACAGAAATAATCTCTGCAGTAGTTTATATAGTTCAGAAAGATTCAGGGATATACACAGGCAATACAATTATTTAATGCAGTGCGAGCAACATCTTGGAGCATTTTACAATTATTCGTTTCGTTATAAGAATGCCATTGAATGTTACTACAAAGCATTGTCTGTGGCAAAACGACTTGAAAAGAAACAAGAAATGGCCAAAATGTATTATTTGATAGGTGAAAAATATCATCAATTGAATGATTCCAAAAATGCGAATCTTTCATTTACAGAACTTGTAAAAATTGAAAGAAAACCCATTCACAAAAGATGTATAGCCACAGCCTTCCGTTCGATAGGAGAATCACATTTTCTTTCAAAGAATTATGCGTCATCCCTGAATTGTTATAATAATGCTCTCCAGATTGATTTATCGTTGAAGCTTTATAACGAAGTAGCTGATGATTATTTATCTGTTTACAGCATTTACTGCAAACTGGGACAGCTGTCTAAAGCAGTGACATATTGCTTTCTGGCTGAACAATATTACCAGAAAGTCAATAACAGGTATGGCATTTCTGAATCAAACCGGTTATTAGGAAATCAATATTTTCAGCAAAAGAAATATGATATTTCACTTTCATTTTACAGAAAGTCCCTGTTACAAAAAAAACGGATTAACGATTTAAAAGGCATAGCATTAGTTTACATTCAGTTATCGCAATTGTATGTTGTAAGACCTGTTAAAACAAATACGAATAACAGGGATCTGCAATACGCTTTGACTTTTGGAATTCAAGCCTATCAGATCGCAAACCAGCTTAACAATTCAAATGTGATGTCTGATGCAGCCAGGAGTGTTTCAGAAGCCTATAATAAGCAAAAACTATCTGAACTAAAATCAATGTCTACCATAAAGATTAAAAAGACAAGTGAAAAAAGGTATGATAAGCTAACAGATGAAGCACTTTTGTTTGCACAGGTAATTTTGAATGATGATAGTTGGAAGCAGCAGATTGTATCATTGAAACGTCAAAACAAAGCTATTTTAATACAGAAAAAAGGTGAAACAATGCGGCTTAAAAGTATTGTGTTTTATTTAATCCTTGTATTTGGTTTTGGAGCAATTTCAGTCGTCTTATTTTGGGTATATACGTATAGAAAAAGAGAAATACTTCATCAACAGCAAGTATCACATATGTCCATACTCCGGTTACAGAACGTACGGAAACTCATTTCACCCCATATTATGTTTAATTTTCTGAATCATGAAATAAGTTCAGGCGAAAATATTGAAAAGAATCAGTCAATGATTGAAATAGCGACATTTTTGCGCCGAAGTCTGGAAATTGCAGAAAAAATTTCAGTCACACTGGAAGAAGAAATGGATTTTGTTAACAGCTATCTGTTAGTAGAACAAAAAAGTATGGATGACGAATTTAAAGTTATATGGGATGTCGATCATCAACTGGACTCCAAATTAATAAAAATACCGGCCATGATTATACAAATTCCGGTTGAAAATGCGTTAAAACATGCCTTACGGCCAAAAAAGGGAGAAAAGTTATTGCATATATCGATTATGCCTGTTGATAATTTTTTAACAATACTGATACTGGATAATGGGGATGGTTATCATCCTGAACGATTAATAGAAACGAAAGGAACAGGTACAGGATTGAAAGTATTGTATCAGACAATTCAGGTATTGAATGCAAGAAATAAAGAAAAAATCAATTTGAATATCACAGATATAACAGAAAAACAAAGCAGTGGAACAAAAGTAGAAGTGATGATTCCTAAAAGTTACAGTTATGACATTTAGTCTTGACTCAACTTTGATAATCAATAATTTTAAAAATTTTAATGCAATGTCTTTTAAATACTGAATATTAGTTATTTACATTTCGGCTAAAGCCAATATTCTGATTCTAATATTTGACCATCCGACTAAAGTTGGAGGCTATTAATTTGGGCGGTCAATACGCCGATACCTATTAAAATTAATTCACTGAAACTGTATAAAATAAAACTATACGAAATTGAATTTTAATATTGGAATTTAGGTATAGGCGCTTAGACCGCCCAAGTTAATTGTATGAATGCTAATACATAACTCAATTCTGAATTTTAATTTTTGGGTAAAGAAATCAATAGATACATCTATTTTTTCAATTGACTCCGGCTTTAGAGGCTGTGTAAAAACGAATAAAGTTGAATAAATCACTTACGAATTGGTAGTTAAGCTATTTATTAAATAAGGTAAATAAGGTTGGGTTTTGTGGGTGATAGGTTTTCTACTAAGGTTTAATGCCTGAAAATAAGGTTTTTAAACAATAAAACCTTATTTCGATTTTTCAACCTCAGTAGAAAAGAATCCTCTCTATTTCTTAACCTTATTCGCTTATCTCAATGTTGAGTTTCAATTTGATAGTTTTTGTTTTTTTAAATTTTCTTTTTACACACCCTCTTTAGCCGGAGTCAAAAGTGAGATTGCAAAACGGCTTTAGCCAAATAAATTAGATTCTGAGTACTGGATGTTAGTCATTTACATTTCGGATAAAGCCAATATTCTGATTCTAATATTTAACCCTCCAACTAAAGTTGGAGGCTATTAATTTGGGCGGTCTATACGCCATACCTATTGAAATGAATTCACTGAAACTGTATAAAAAAAATAACACTAACTTTATGAATAATACATACAAAGTAGCTATTATCGACGACGATCCTACATGCATTGAAAATCTTCATCAATCCATATCACAATTTCCCTTTCTGGAAATAGTCGGATCCGTTCAATCACCAATATTAGGAAAAGATCTAATAATGCAAAAACGGCCTGATTTGTTATTTATTGATGTAGAAATGCCACGAATTACGGGTATTCAACTGATTAATGAAATTTGTGATCAAGTCAACTGGTCGATGCAAGTAATTTTCTATACAGCATATGAAAAATATTTATTAGAAGCCTTACGTGCTTCAGCATTCGACTATTTACTTAAACCTTATCAAAGCGCTGATTTTAATGTGATCATTAACCGGTTTCAAAGCCAACTTACTATCGAAAAGACTAAAAGTAGTTTTCGTGATACCGTGTTGAATTTATTCCCTTCCAATTCACCCTTTATGATTCCAACAGTATCCGGATTTAAAATGCTACGAAAGGAACAGGTAGGCTATTTTGAATACCAGAAAGAAAAAAACCAATGGATCGTAGTTTTAAACGATCAGAGTCACTTAGAGCTCAAACCGGGTACTCTGACAAGTGAAATTTTAAACCATACTTCGTCGTTCATTCAAATCAGCCAACGACATATCATCAATATCGAATATCTTACGTCAATTGAGAAAAACGATTGTCATTTATTTCCACCATTCAGTCAGGCAAAACATTTGTATATTTCATATAACTTTTTGAAAGACATTCAGATAAAATTTGAAACAATTTAATTTTGTCAGAATAAATCTGGACAGAGCATTTGCACAGCATATTCTTTGTAGTGATGGTTTCGCACGTGATTACACCCTCACTCATTAGACGATCAGCGTTAATTAATAAACTTGAATCGAGTCGTTTAATCTCTGTCAAAACAGCCGGTATCATGTGGTTGATGATTTATTTTACAGTGAGGGTTTCACTCTATGTGAAGCCCTCTCTTACGATCTGACAGCCTGTAAATGTAATTTTCTGGTAGTGAAAACAGACCAAATCAACACTTGTCATTCTAAAATAGTAAACCAGGTCCGCTACCGGCCGACCCGGGAATTTTTAATGTATTGTATGTCTCAATCGAGTTTGATGGACCAATAAATCGTAAGTATTTAATTATAAGCTTTCAAACATTTATACTCAATTCATCTTTAAATAAAAGTTAGTTAAAGTAAATTCGCATCTTAAATACTTGATTATTGAACTTTTTGCTGTAATTTTGTTGCTCCAAAAAAAATAAGGCATGTTGCATTTAAAAAAAATAGATACTTACATATTTAAACGCTTTATTACGCTGTTTTTAATGACATTCCTTATCTGCATTTTCATTTTGTTGATGCAATTTTTGTGGAAACATGTGACGGAATTAGTCGGCAAGGGAATTGGTTGGTCTGTTTTGAGTGAATTTTTCATGTATGCCATGCTTTCACTTGTTTCCATGGCCTTGCCGTTAGCCATCCTTTTGGCATCCTTAATGACTTTTGGAAACCTGGGTGAAAATTTCGAGCTGACAGCCATGAAAGCAGCAGGGATTTCCCTTTTTAGAATCATGCGTCCATTGATCATCTTCATATCTTTTGTCTGTGTGGGAGCATTCTATTTTTCAAATTATGTAAATCCCATTGCTCAAAAAAAATTATGGACACTGATATTTTCCCTGCGTTCAAAATCACCGGAATTTGATATACCGGTTGGTGAATTTTATTCAGGAATTGAGGGTTATAATATTTATATCAGAGGGAAAAAGAATCATATACTCAAGGATTTAATGATCTATGATTTTTCAGGTGGTTTTGAAAACGCAACAGTCATGACAGCCGATTCAGGGAGAGTTCAATTTACTGAAGACAATAAATACCTTCTGTTAAGCCTTTATGACGGTGAAAGCTTTGAAAATCTAAAGAAGCAAAGGATTAGTAATTCGTCCAACAGCGTACCTTACAGAAGGGAAACTTTTCAATCAAAAGAAATTTTGTTGGATTTCAATACCGATTTTAATCGTATCGATGATTCGGTTCTTAAAGATCAGCATGTCAGCAAAAACTTCAAACAGCTCACTCAATCCATCGACTCGGTGAGTAAAATTGCCAGTTCAAGGAGTTCCGGTCAGGCAAAGGATCTGGTTGACCAACATTTTTTGGGAAGAGAAATATTACGGGGAAAAGTTGTGAACGACAGCATTAAAAAAAATAAAAAAATTTTGAATGCGGATTCATTATTTCTTTCACTCAATCAGCAATCCATGATTCGCGCGACTACTTCGGCTGTCGAAAAAGCCAAATCAATGAAAGAATTAGTGGAATATAACAAAATGATGCTGAATGAACCCGTAAATTACGTACTACGTCATGAAATAGAAAGACATCGTAAATTTACACTTTCATTTGCCTGTCTGATATTTTTCTTTATCGGTGCCCCATTGGGTGCCATCATTCGCAAAGGAGGGTTGGGGACACCGGTTGTAATTTCGGTAGTCATGTTTATAATTTACTATATCATCGATAATACAGGCTATAAAATGGCAAGAGAAGGATTCTGGCCAACTTATGAAGGAATGTGGCTCAGTTCGGCTTTATTATTACCCATTGGAGTTTTTCTGACCTACAAAGCTGTTGTGGATGCAACTTTACTTAATCCTGAAAAATATATTAAAATGTGGAATTTGATTAAAGGAAAAATCAATTCTATAATAACAAAATAACAAAACTAATTGATTCAAAATGGATTCAAATTTAAATACCATTGAAGAGGCTATTACAGACATTAGAGATGGAAAATTTGTCATCGTTGTAGATGACGAGGACCGTGAAAACGAAGGTGATTTTATATGTGCTGCTGAAAAAATAACAGCAGACATGGTAAACTTTATGATTACTCACGGTCGAGGTGTAGTGTGTGCTCCTCTTACAGAGGAACGTTGTGATGAACTGGAACTGGATAATCAGGTGGACAAAAACACATCCATACATTCTACTCCGTTTACTGTGAGTGTGGATAAACTGGAAGGTTGTACGTCAGGTGTTTCAGCCTCCGATCGTGCAGCAACATTTCGGGCTTTAGCCGATCCGATTTCAAAGCCGGATACCTTTGGCCGTCCGGGACATGTATTTCCACTCCGGGCACGGAATAAAGGAGTTTTACGTCGGGCAGGACATACCGAAGCTGCTGTCGATTTAGCACGTTTATCCGGATTATATCCTGCAGGAGCATTAATTGAAATCATGAACGAAGATGGTACAATGGCACGTTTACCCGCTTTGATCGAGATCGCCGAAAAATTCGACCTGAAAATAATAACCATTAAAGATCTGATTGCTTATCGTCTCAAAACAGAGTCGTTGGTTGAAATGGGTGAAAAAGTAAACATGCCGACAAAATACGGCAATTTTAAACTGATCCCTTTCCGTCAGATATCCAATGGATTGGAACATGTAGCTTTAATAAAAGGTGAATGGGATGATGATGAACCGATATTAGTTCGTGTACATTCTTCCTGCATTACAGGTGACATTTTTGGTTCATTACGTTGTGAATGTGGTGACCAACTACATAAAGCCATGCAACTAATTGAAAAAGAAGGAAAAGGGGTTGTCGTTTATATGAATCAGGAAGGTCGTGGCATTGGACTGATGAATAAAATCAGAGCTTATAAATTACAGGAAGAAGGAATGGATACCGTGGATGCAAACCTGCATCTGGGCTTCGATGCCGATGAACGGGATTATGGTGTTGGTGCACAGATTCTACGCGAAATAGGCGTAAAAAAAATAAAATTGATGACTAATAATCCTAAAAAACGGATTGGCTTAGAAGCGTATGGCTTATCGATTGTTGAAAATGTTGGAATAGAAATTATGCCAAATCAATATAATGAGTTTTATATGCAAACCAAGAAAAACAGAATGGGTCACAATTTAAGATACACGAAGGAAGATTAAAAAAAGATTGTCCACTGATTACACTGATTTACACAGATTTATTTTTTAATAAAGAAATCAATAAAAGAGGTTGTCCACTGATTACACTGATTTACACAGATTTATTTTAAATTTATTTGCATCCTGTAAATCCGGGTTAGATATAATCGTAAAATTGGTTCTTGTTTTAGAGTGTAAAAAATCAGATAGTAGTGCGAACAGGCGGATAATCTGATTTATTAGACTTGATAGATTACTTGTTAATTTTCAGATATCGTGATTTGGTGGATTTTTAGTATTGGGGTTTTAAATTTATTCGTTTAATTATATATTTATGAAAACAGCATTTATTACGGGAGCTACCTCCGGATTCGGGAAAGCAATTGCTATTCGTTTTGCGGCTTTGGGATATAACCTGATTGTCACAGGCCGTAGGGAAAACCGATTGAATGAGTTGATCAGTCAATTGCAAACGGAGTACAAAATTGAAATTCTGCCCCTTTGTTTTGATGTGAAAGATTATGAAGCTTGCAAGAAAGCAGTTCAATCTTTACCCGAATTTTTCAGGCATATCGATATCTTAGTGAATAATGCCGGTCTGGCAGCAGGTACTTCTCCTTTTCAGGATAGTGATCTTGCCGATTATGATGTAATGATCGATACAAATGTGAAAGGACTGATTTATATGACCAAGTTAATTGTTCCCGGAATGATTGAACAACAATCCGGTCATATTGTTAATATATCATCCATTGCCGGTATCGAAGTATATCCGAACGGGAGTGTTTATTGTGCTTCAAAACATGCTGTGAATGCCATTACAAAGGGTCTTCGTATCGACCTGATCAAACATGGGATTAAAGTAAGTTCGGTATCTCCGGGTATGGCAGAAACTGAATTTTCGATTGTACGAAATCATGGTGATGAAGAAAAAGCAAAAACGGTTTACGAAGGATTAATTCCATTAAATGCCGATGATATTGCCGATGCCGTCGAATACATAGTTACCCGGCCGGATCATGTCAGTATTAACGACATTCAAATTAATCCGGCTCAACAAGCCAATACATATATTGCTCACAGAAAATAAATTAAATAATATTAAATTCGGCTTTTGAAATTTAAAACTTCAAAAACAAAGATTTTTTTATGTGAAATAACAATAATTAAAAAAAAAATCCTATTTTTGTATTTGCTATTGGGTTAGCGAATTGAACAACACGAATCTTTTGTATACAGACTATACAAAATTCACTAAAAAACATTGAAAATGAACTCACTTGATTTAAGCAAGGATCCTGAAATCGTATCTAACGAAACAATTGAAGCTACTGAAACTACTGAAGTAATTAATCAAACGGAAGTAGCAGAAGAAATCAATCAACCTGAAACTACCCCGGTTACCGATCAAACGGAAGTAGCTGCAGAAATCACTCTAATTGAAGTTGCTCAGGTGAGTCAACAACCTGAAGTAACTGAAGAGGCTGCTGTTCAACAAGCAGAAGTGGTGGAAGAGACTATTGCCGCTCCGGAAGCTAGCCTGGAAAAAGTCGTTACAGAACAACCAAAAATTGTAAAAACGACCAGACCGGATTATGCAAACAGTACAAAACATGAATTGATTGAAGCGCTTAAAATTCTTATCGACAAAGAAGTAGATGCTGCAAAAGATGAAGTGGAAATAGTAAAACAACTATTTTACAAAAAGACTAAAATTGAGATAGAAGATCAAAAAAAACAATATATCGAGGCCGGTGGTCTTGAGGAAGAATTCATTTCTGCAAAAGATGAACTGGAAGAAGCTTTCAAATCCTTACTGAATCAATTCCGTGGCAAGAAAGCTTCGTATATGGCTCAGTTGGAAATGGAGAAAGAATCCAATCTGCTTCAGAAAAAACAGCTTTTAGAACAAATGAAATTGTTGGTTGAAAGCAGTGATGACGTTTCAACACACATCAATGAGTTTCGTGCACTTCAACAGAAATGGAAAACTATCGGACCGGTTCCACAGACCGCTTCCACAGATTTATGGAAACAATTTAACCTCTTTCAGGAATCGTTCTGGGATCTGATTAAAATAAACAATGAATTACGCGAATATGATTTCAAGAAAAACCTTGAATCAAAAATACTTCTTTGTGAAGCTGCTGAAAAACTTTCGGAAGATGAAGATATACTTTCAGCTTTTCAACAACTCCAGAAATTACATGATGAATGGCATGAATTGGGTCCGGTAGCTCGTGAAATCCGTGAACAAATATGGAATCGTTTCAAAGAAGCATCAACTGCCATTAATAAAAAGCATCAAACCTATTACGACATAATACGGAAACAGGAAGAAGAAAATTACGAACTGAAGATTGCCCTGATTGAAAAAATTGAGACTTTTGATTTCAGCAATCTTAATAGTTATCGATCATGGGATGAAGCCACAAAATCATATTTAGCCTGGCAGGATGAATGGAGAAAAATCGGTTTTGCTCCACGTAAGATAAATCAGAAAATTTACGATCGTTATCGCAAAGCGTGTGATAAGTTCTTTTTGGCAAAAGGCGAATTTTTCAGAGAAACAAAAAATGTTTTAAATCAGAATTCGGATAAGAAAAAAGAATTGTGTGAAAAAGCAGAAGCACTAAAGGATAGCGTCGAATGGAAAGAAACTACTGATAAACTGATTCAATTACAAAAGGAATGGAAAACTGTAGGTCCTGTTGCTAAAAAATATTCGGATGAACTCTGGAAACGGTTTATCGCTGCCTGTGACTTTTTCTTCGAACAAAAGAATAAAAATACTTCGGGAGAAAAAAATGCTGAGACAGAAAACCTCGTTAAAAAGAAAGAACTCATATTAAAGATCTCTGCTCTGGAGAAAACCGAGAACCCATCGGATGCACAAACTGCATTGCGTGCCTTAATGGGTGAATGGAACCTCATAGGACACGTACCATTCAAAGAAAAAGATAAAATCTATAAAGAGTACCGCGAAGCCGTTGATAAGCAATTTGAGACTTTAAACATGGAATCTTCGAACAAGCGCATGGATTCGTTCCGCACAAATTTAAAAGAAACAAGTGGTAAAAACGAAAATAAATTATTCAGGGATCGCGAAAAACTGATGCATGCTTTTGAACACTTAAAATCAGAAATTGCGACTTACGAAAATAACATAGGATTCTTTACTTCCTCCTCAAAAAATGGTGGTGGACTGATTAAAGAAATGCAACGGAAAATTGATACGTTGAAAGAAGAAAGCAAAGAAATAGAACAAAAAATTAAACTGATTGAAGATACCATTCAATAGAAATTAAAATACCAAATAAAAAATCCTCAACCTGCTGGTTGGGGATTTTTTGTTCGAAGTGGGAGATGAGAAAGGAGAAATAAGGTAAGCATCCCAAATATGCCGCATATAAAATGCAAAAAACGGACTTAGAGTAA
>Ga0302173_10000482_pt1 | contig 21540 bp, 19 predicted proteins | sample I_Fen_N3_1_FD_198785 | JGI IMG/M metagenome (GOLD analysis project Ga0302173, IMG submission 198785) | Peat permafrost microbial communities from Stordalen Mire near Abisko, Sweden - I_Fen_N3_1 | ecosystem: Environmental > Terrestrial > Soil > Wetlands > Permafrost | place: Sweden: Abisko... | reverse complement strand
GGGTATGATGCCAAACGGTTATTTTGTAATTATCGCGGACTTGGTAATTACAGCAGGGATTTAATCAGGATATTAAACGAATATAATCCGGAGAACCGTTACGACCTGTACACCCCCAAAATCAAGATTGATTTTCAGGTAAATCCACAAAACACACAAATCATTCAACCTTCCGGCATTTACAAATTACTTCCTTCGTCCATATGGAGAAGTGTCGGTATCATGGCAGACATCAAGCGTCAGGGAGACGATATTTTTCATGGGTTAAGCCAGGAATTGCCCATTGGTATCGAAAAATTACCCATCAGGAAAGTAATCACATTTCATGATGCCATTTTTATACGTTATCCTGAATTGTACCCATCAACTTACCGGAAGATCTTTACGGCAAAGAATATGAAAAGTTGTTGTATCGCCGATCGCATAATTGCCATAAGTGAACAATCAAAGAAGGATGCTATTGAATTTTTCAATGCAGAAGCAACAAAAGTAGAAGTTGTTTATCAGGGATGCAATAATATTTTCAGACAGAAAGCAACAGCTCAGGATAAAGAAACAATCAGGTTAAAATATAATTTGCCCGTCGATTATCTGTTATTTGTAGGTGCTATTGAACCAAGAAAGAATATCGGGGCAATCCTGAATGCCTTATTTCAGGAAAAAGTGGATATACCATTGGTGATTGTCGGCCGTCAAACGGATTATACAAAAGAACTGGTGAAATTAGCTCAGGAACTGAATATTTCGTCTCAGATTATTTTTCTTCATAATGTAGAAACAGTTGACCTGCCGGCAATTTATCAGATGGCATGCCTATTCATTTATCCTTCGATATTTGAGGGATTTGGAATTCCTATCCTTGAAGCACTTTGCAGCGAAACACCTGTAATAACTACTGCCGGAGGTTGTTTCGAAGAAGCAGGGGGCGCATTCAGCAGGTATATAAATCCTCTGAACGTACAGGAAATCGGTGCAACGCTTCTTAAAGTATTGACCGATACAAGTCTTCAGAAATCAATGAAAGAAGAAGGTTTATTGCATGCCTACAAATTCACTGATGATAAAATTGCCCGGAATATGATGTTCGTCTATCAAAATCTGCTTTAAGTTAGTTTTTGATTGAAGTAAAAGCCCCGGCTTGTTTCAGAAAATTGCCGGTACTATCAAACTCAACTCCCTTTGCAAGATAGTGTAACAGCATTTTTTCAAACCGAATGATCATTTTATCGCCTGAGTTTCGGCGAATGATACTGGATATGTTTCGTTCAGGGAATTCATTCAGATTCGTAAACTCCCAGGGATGAAAATAAAGGACAGCATACCCCCTGGTTTTCAGCACCCTGTTCAGGCAAAAGTAATAAAACTTCAACGGGAAATTATGGAAACTGAGCCAAAACAAGGGTATGCGTAATAAAGGGGTTACTGCAGATGGTATTTCCACAAGACCATTTGAAACCAAATGCCACAGATATGACAATTTTAAATTATTGTATCTGCCGGGAATATAAGTCGGATTGGAAGAACTGTCGTACAGATATCCGGCAACTTTCATTTGTTCAAAATCAACAGTTTGCATTCTTGCCATTCGAAAACCAATCAGGTTACCACCAGATAAACGGTCGAGTTCTTCCTTTGACTTCTGATAATCCCCTGATGAAAATTCATGGTGGATACAACCATGTGAAGCCACTTCATGCCCTTCGCTAACAATTCGTTGCAATATTTGAGGCCGGTTTTTGACAAAGTTTACAGTACAAAAAAAGGTAGCTTTTATGTTGTGCTTTGCAAGAAGGTCCAACAACCTATTTGCACCTGTTTCCGACGTATTCAGTTGGTCTTCAAAAGATATTTTACCATTATTCTCTATTGGTAAATCAAATTCTTCGATATCAAATCCGAGTAATATTGTCTGTTTCATTTAAATTTAGAGTCATAGAAAATTTTCTGACACGATGTTTTTCCGTCGAAAGATTGAGTGCAAAATCTTTGGTATAAAGTTCATAACAAAGTTTAAACCATATAATTGTACAGGGTAAAGCTTTCAGGGCATATGGCCGTATGATTTCGGTCCGTAAATAATGCGGGAATAAATCAGTAGGCGAGAGACTAGTAAGAACAAAAGCAAAAACCAGCAATGCCAGATCGACTTTAGTTCTTTTCCAGGGCGCAGCGGTGTACCAGATAGCAACTCCCAACAAGGCGGTGATATATCCACTGGATTCGCTCCCCGAACTGAACAAAACGATAAACATCAATACCGAAGCGAGCATAAAATATCGAAAAGCCAGATTCTTAAATTGATTTATCCTCAGATATGAAATAAGAAATAATCCCAATCCTCCGGCAATAAGATAGAGGTCAGAATAAGATGTTGAATGTGATATTTTTCTGACTAATCCCAGAAGAGAGATATTAGTATATGCAGAGAATAAATTCAAATTATTCTTATCAACCAGATCATTGAACCAGGCAAAATATTGTGACAACACATAACCAGGCGAAGAAATGATCATTGGAAGTACAAAGAACAAAACACTCCACGCAAGAGCTGATAGGAAATATTTCAATTTATGTTTCGAAAAAAAGAAAAAAGCAAAACCTCCCAGACTGTATATCTTCACAAAAGCACCCAGCAAGATAAAAAAAGTTGCCCATCCATCTTTTTCTTTTTCAACAAAGACAAATGAAAAGATTACACAAGCTGCAATTGCAATGTTGAATTGTTGCATATACAAGGACGTAAGGAGTTCATTGGCACAGAACCAATACAGGAACAGATGTTTTGCATTTGGTAATTCTCTGATAGCAAAATAAATAAATGCGCCGCTCACCATCAACCATAGCAACAGTCCCAACCATTGGGGCATGGCAGCAAACGGTGCAATAATTATACTAAAGAAGACTCCATAATGATTTACATCTTTATATTCAGAAGCATATTCACCATATAAAGGTAACTTATTCAGAGTATGCCAAAACACCTGTCTAAATATCAGGAAGTTGTTTGCACTATTTCCGAATGCGTATTTTAGCCACGAAATAATTGGAAGGATGATTACCCACAGAATAAACAAGTTTTTTGGATTTCTAAAAAACGGGCGTTCGAAGAATAATTTTAAAGATTCATAGTTCTTATTCATTTTCAATTTTTAGTATCTTGACTCCTGTATGTTGTTTAAAGAATTCAATCTCATGAAATGATTTTTTCAATTTTCTTTCCATTATACAAACGTGCAAAATATGGGGGTCGATTTTTAGTTTCAATGAAGATACGTCCAAGATACTCACCCATAATTCCCATCGATAGCAATTGAAATCCACCTAAAAAGAGGATAACAACCATAATAGTAGGATATCCTCTAACAGGATCACCGAACATTAAAGCTTCGATAAATATATATGCCATATAAATAAAAGCTCCTAAAGAAACAATTACACCTATAATTGAAGACAGTCGAAGTGGTGAAATAGTAAAAGATGTAATTCCCTCAATTGCTAATTCCAACAGTTTAAAATAATTCCATTTTGAGACTCCGGCAACCCGTTCCTGCTGTTCAAACAGAATTTCTTTTTTATTAAATCCAATCCAACTGTACATCCCTTTGGTAAATCGTTGTGTTTCACGCATTGTACGTAAAGCACTTATGCAAGACTTATCCAACAACCTGAAATCACCTGTATTTTGTTGAATTTTCACCTTGGTAGTCTTTTGTAAAAACCAATAGAAGATATAGGCGGTTTGTTTCTTAAAAAAAGACTCACCATTACGAACACTACGACGGGCAAATACATCATCAAACCCCTCTTGCCAGTACTTCAACATTTCAGGAATTAATTCAGGGGGATGCTGCAAATCAGCATCCATTATAATCATACAATCACCGGTTAAATAATCGAATCCTGCCAGCATAGCAACTTCTTTACCATAATTACGCGATAAATCAAGATAATTGAAACGATTATCCTTTTCATGAATCTGACTCATTAGTATTAATGTGCTGTCAGTACTTCCATCATTAACCAATAATACTTCCCATGCAAAAGTTTCATTTGCATCCATTAGTATTACCAATCTTTCAAAAAGGTATTGCAATGCAGCTTCTTCATTATAAGCAGGAATCAGAATTGATACTTTTTGCATTTTTTTTATTGCGTGTTAAAGCGGTTTGTACTAAAATAAAATTTATAGGGACAACAATTGCAAATACAGGAATGGGTGCCAATGTATTTGGCAAACCCAAATACAGAAAGAGATTCAGTAAAGAGATATGGAGCAGGTAATTGATACCATGACTAAAAGCAAAACCGATTCCTTTTTTAATATCCGGGCGGATATTGAAAGTGAAATAACTGGAAAGAAAAAAATTAAAGATAAAACTAACAGCATATCCTATGCTATAAGCTAAAGTTGGATTTATCCATTTCAAAAAAATCCAGTATATGCCATAATGAATCACAGTAGCAATAATGCCGACTATACCAAAACGGAGAAGTTGAAAAATTCGTTTTCTGGTAAAAAAAATCATCCAAATGTATTTTTAGAATTGCATTTTTATTTGTACAAAGATAGAATATTTTTGTGATTGAGTCAGTATTTAACAACAATATGTATCAAATTATTAAATTTAGTTGAATATAGGAATAAATTCAGTTCAATTGAATTTCATATTTGTTAAAACGTAAATTTAAAGCTTTTTGTTTTTTATTACTGCATAAAAGAACGTACTTTTGTCATCCAGTATCCTAAAAATCATAATTCTGAACTAACTTTAATATGAAAGCATCTTTAATTATTGCCATTTACGACAATATCCGTTTTCTTAAAGTAATATTGGATTCACTTCACTTTCAAACTGAAAAAGATTTTGAAATTATCATTGCTGAAGACGGAGAAAATGCAGGTATAAAGGAATTTATCAACCAATATCCATTTGAACAACCATACAACCATTTAACTCATAAAGACGAAGGATGGAGGAAAAATAAAGCAATGAATATGGCCATTAAATCGGCTAAAAATGAATGGTTGATTTTCATTGATGGGGACTGTGTATTGCATGAACGGTTTATTGAAATGCACTTACGATATGCACAAGAAAATATAATTTTAGCAGGGAAACGTGTAAAGCTTGATAAAAGTACGTCTGAACTTTTAATGACTGATATTGGACTTTTGAAATCATTAAATAATCAATTAGCCAGGAAATTATTCATTGGTAAAGGTGAAATCAGAAATATAGAAGAAGGAATTTTCATATCACCTGATGGTTTACTCGGTTTTATTCCCGGCCTTCGAAGTCTCAACAACCTGAAAGGTTGTAATATGTCTTTTTCTAAAAAAGCTATTTATGCTATTAATGGTTTCGACGAAGACTATATTTTACCGGCCATCGGTGAAGATTATGATTTAACCTGGCGATTTAAGGCAGCTGGTTTTACTTATAAATCAGTTCGCAACCTGGCAGTTCAATATCATTTATATCACCCTGAGAACTGGGTTGATACCGTAGAAAACATGAAGATATGCATACGGAATCAACAAGAAAACAGATTCATTTGTAAAAATGGACTTGAAAAAAAATAATTGGTAAAGTATATGCTTTCAATCGTTGTCTGTTCAAAACACAAAACACTTTCAAAAGATCTTGTTGATAATATAGCTAAGACGGTAGGTGTTGAGTATGAAATTATCACTATCGATAATTCAGAAAATAAATATTCTATTTTTTCCGCTTATAATTTTGGTTTCAGAAAAAGCAAGTATAAATATATTTGTTTTGTGCATGAAGACGTCTATTTTCATTCTCTGAATTGGGGTGAAAAAGTAATAGATCATGTACAAGATCCGGGTACTGGTATCATTGGATTAGCAGGTGGTGATTTAGTTTCACGAGTACCGGCAGCCTGGTCAGGCTTTTTATCCCAAAGTAAAAATATAATCCAGTCAGATCGTACCGGGAAAAAACCAACAAAGATTATCCGTCTTCCTGAGAATTTTAATCAGTCACAACGTCCGGTCATTTTATTGGATGGAGTGTTTATGTGTATGAGACGCGAATTGATGGAAATAATACATTTTGATGAAAAAATAAATGGCTTCCATGGGTACGACTTTGATATATCCATCCAGTCAACAGTAAAAGGATTTGTAAACTATGTGATATATGATATTGAACTGGAACATTTCTCAAGAGGTAAAACTGATGCAGTATACTACAGAAATTTAATTTCTGTTTTCAAAAAATGGGAACAATCTTTACCATTATTTTTAAATGATATAACTCAAGAACAATTAACTCAGATCTCAAAAATTGAAGAAAACAATCTTACCAGGTTAATAAAAAAAATGGTAAGAAAAGGTTTTAAATCTAATGAGATAAATACTGAAGCTCATTATTTCGCAAATATTATTGCTTCAACAAAAGCAGTTAACTTCTTAGACCTACGGATTTTCTTCATCCGATTATTCAATAGTCCAAAAAACTTATTTAAATAAAAACGAAAAATTAATATGAACCTGAAGATAAAACAAACAATCAATTACATAAATCTTTTTTCATGTATATTATTGATTGCCACATCCATTTGTTACTATCCGGTACAAAAACCAGCTTTTTATCTTTTTTTTATCAGCTACTTTATTGAATTCCTTATTGAAAAAAAATGGGAGAAAATATCTTTTGATAAAAAAAGTATTTATTTTCTGGTCATGATATTTTTCTTTCTTTTAGTCTTTATATATTATCCATTTGAAAATACTTCGAAATACTTTACCTGGCTTATTGGAAGACGGTTGGCATTATTGGGTTTTGGACTTGTAGGTTTTTTTGGAGTGAATAGTAAATATAAATTAAATTATTTTCTCAATACATTTATTATTTCATCAATAATTGCAATTTTATTTATAATATTTTACCGCATTGGAATCGTAAATTTCATTTTAAATCCTGAAAGGGAAATGCTTTTTACTAATGAACGAATTCTTACTATCAACAGCCACATGGTGTTTAATCTTTTTTTAAACATATCATTGGTAAGCATTTGGTATATACTAACCCGTTCATGGAGAAGAACAAAACACTGGAAACTATTTTTATATGTAGGAGCTCTAACGCTGATTTTCAGTATCCTTTCAATTTCAGAAGGAAGAAGTGGATTTATGACAGGAATTCTTCTCATGTTAAGTTTTATCTTCTATGAAATCTGGAAACGTAAAAAAATGATAGGGATTATAGTAGGTTTTCTTGTTCCATTTTTGTTTGTTGGAATAGTAAGCCAACAAAAAAGAATGTCTGAAAATAATATTAAAACTGAACCCAGAATCTTTTTATGGAAGGCTGCTATTTCTGTAATTAAAGAAAAACCTGTCTTTGGTTATGGTATAAGCAATGCACAGGAGCAATATGACATTGCGAGAGCAAAATATGAAAATGAACAATTTAAAAATGAATGGAAACAAATCAGGATTCTTACCTCACACAATCAATATTTGCAAACAACCATGGAATTTGGAATTTTCGGTTTAATTATACTTCTTTTTTTATTTTCTTATCCAATATATATAGCAGATAAAAATCGAAAAATGTTTGCATTATTTATAATATTCCCCTGTATATATGAATCTTTATTTGATGTAGTTATCACCGGATTGAACTATTCTACCATTTTTGGGATATTGATGGTATTAATTTTATCTGTTGAGAACAATATAGATATTAAAACTATTAAAAAAGTGCAGAGCATTTAATTATTTTCTACCAAAATCTGCAGGAATTTCTCCCCAAACCGAGGTCTCCCACTTTATAATGGTGGTACTGAATTGGTTCTTTTGAAGCCATGATTCGGCACGGGCAATTAAATCAAACAAGACTTCATTCGAGGCATTCTTTTCAAGTTTGGTCTTTGCTTTTTTTGATTTCACCCAGGCTAATGCGGTCTTACTATCGGTATAAATTGGCAAAGGACTGTTTTTTTGTTTCAAGAACGCCAATCCATGAACTAATGCCAGAAACTCGCCAATATTATTAGTTCCATTTTTAAAAGGACCCTGATGAAAGATTTCTTCGCGTGTTTTGCTGTAAACTCCGCGATATTCCATCACACCGGGGTTGCCACTACAGGCTGCATCGACTGACATACTTTCTAAATCAGGAACTCCGAATTTCGCAGTTTCTGCACCTGACGGTTTTTTTTCATTGGTTTTTTTGCCTATATAATCCCAGCAAGGAGAAACCATCGCTTCACGGGCTTCCTCTTCAGTTGCAAAGCCTTTATAGAGTGCTCCTCCAAAACCGTGTATTTGTTTCTTACAATCCTCCCAGGAGCGATAAATGCCGGGTTCTTTACCTTCCCAGACTACAAAAAATTTATTTTTACTCATGCCAGATTAATTTTCATTTATCAATTTACCATTTACTATTCAAAGTTCGTTGTATATGTGCTTTAAAAATTGTAATTTTGCACTTCCAAAAGCGGTCCTGTAGTTCAATGGATAGAACAAGTGTTTCCTAAACACTAGATCCGGGTTCGATTCCCGGCAAGACTACTATAATAAGTTCATATAAATTAAAAAATACCGATAAATAAAGGCACACAAAAAGGAATCTAATTACATATCGGTTATTCAACTGCAAATATCGTTATTTATTTAAACATACTAAAACCGGTTGTTGCGATCAGAAAAGGATTTCCACTTTTATATTTTCTCAAATCAGGTTTAAATACCATACAGCATCTCTTTTAAGAAAATAATACTCCACCAAAATTAAATATGTTTATATGTAACATCTTTGAATAGTAGTAGAAAAAAAGATTTCCATATATTTCGAATGCAGAATATTGATGTTCCTTTCTTCCAGCCCTAGATAATTCTGCAGCAAAACCTTCAGGTTTTCAAGGATAAACAGTCAACAAAGAGCACCCCAACTTAATGAATTGAAAGTATAAAAAGACAGGTAGAATAATCATTTGATTCAAGAGTAGAACTCATTTACTTTTCTTATAAGCTTTTCAATCCGAACAAAACAATACATATGGTTTTTAATTCCTTAAGTTTTCTGCTTTTTTTTATTGTGGTATTCCTAATTTATTACTTCCCTTTAAAAGAAAAAACTAGCTATCAAAATTGGTTGCTTTTATTGGCAAGTTATTTCTTTTATGGATTTGCTGCCTGGAAAATGGTACCCCTGTTGCTTATTGCTACAACAGCATTCTATTTTGTGGGTATTGCCATTTACAATGCAAAAAGCGACAAAACAGCCAATCGAATCACGATATTGGGTGTAGTTTTGGGAATTGGTATGTTGCTCTATTTCAAATATCTGAATTTCTTTATTGAATCATTCTCTACACTCTTCAATGATATTGGATTTCATGTAAGTTGGAGTACTTTCAATATAATCATACAATTAGGCATCAGTTTTTTTACTTTTAAACTGATAAGTTATGTCATTGAAATTCATCGCAAACACATTAAACCCTGTACAAATTTTGTTGAGTTTGCTACCTACATTGCATTTTTCCCTACAATACTTTCCGGCCCAATTGACAGACCAAACAATTTCATCCCCCAATTACAGAAAAAAAGAGCTTTCGATTATAATTTAGCGGTTGATGGTAGCCTTCAAATACTTTGTGGACTTTTCAAAAAGATGGTTATTGCTGATAATCTGGCTACCTATGTCGATAAAGTATGGGGGAATATTGATGGCGCATCAGGTAGCACTTTATTAATTGGAGCAATATTTTATAGTATTCAGATATACGCCGACTTCTCCGGATACACTGATATGGCAATTGGAGTGAGTAAAATATTTGGTTTTAAGATTACCAAGAATTTTGATTATCCATATTTCAGTAGAAATGTGTCGGAGTTTTGGAGAAAGTGGCACATATCGTTGATGGACTGGTTAAAAGAATATGTTTATATATCATTAGGAGGTAACCGGGTCCCCAAATACAGAATAATTATAAATACGATGGTTGTCTTTTTGGTTAGCGGGCTTTGGCACGGCGCCAATTGGACGTTTGTCTGTTGGGGTGCTTATCATGCATTCTTGTTTATTCCTTTGTTATTGTTAAACAAAAATAAAATGAAAACCCCTGTTGGTAACGGAAGAACGTTCCCGGATTTGAAGGAATTTTTTCAAATCATGTTGACTTTTTTGCTTATATCATTTGGCTGGATAATTTTCAGAGCAGATAGCTTAAGTCAGGCATTTAATTACATTTACAGACTTTTTAACGGATCCTATTCTGAATTCCCTGAATTGATAAGTAATAATTTCAATCTATCCTTGTTTTGTTTGCTTTCAGTTTTTTTAGTGGCAGAGTGGTTTGGCAGAGATCAACAATATGCCATTGCGCAATTAGGTGTGAATTGGAAAAAACCATTAAAATATGCCCTGTATTATGCCATTATCATTGCAATATTCTGGTTTCGGGGTAAAGGTCAGGAGTATATTTACTTTCAATTCTAATTATTATGCATCGATATATTTCAAAAATTGTTGTTTTTTTTATTCCACTTGTGATACTGTTTTACTCTGAACCGGTTTATTTATTAATCGATTCTAAATATAAAGAAATAGTTGCGGGGAAAGAAATATACCAGTCAATTAAAAAAAGCAAACAAAAAGGTAAACAAAAGAAACTTATACTTGGAGATAGTGTCGGCAAACAATTATTTTCAAGCACTGTCCATGATGATACATTTAACTCACTGGCTTGCAATCAGGCAATAAGCATGGCAGGACATTATTTTTTATTAAAGAATTACCTGGAAGCAGGAAATAAAATAGATACTCTTTATTTGGTTTTTATGCCCCTAAGCTTTCTGAATAATTTAAATCAGGTATATACATTTCATTACTTCTTAAAGCCGTTTTATAAGGATGAATACAAACCGTATTTAACTCAAACCGTCTATAATCAGGTTAAAAAAATACCCTATTATTACCTGTGCAGAGAACCCTATATACTTACCTCCAATTGGGCTCCTCAATTTGTACCGGATAAGTCAGTCGATTATACGTTTTTATCTCCAATTTCGATAGAATATTTAAAGAAAATAAAAAGTCTGAGCAAATCTCATCATTTTAAAACGATAATACTTCCAACTCCTACAATTATTGATAAAAAAGGAATAATTGATAAAATGAATAGAAATGAGATATCTTTGAATGGTTTATCAGAGGAATTTGAAAATTATTTTGAAAGAATTATCTATTTAGATAATAATTATTTTATTGATAGTGTCCACCTGAAAAGTCCTAAACGATATTCAATGCAATATAGAAATACCTGGATAAAATAATACACGGACAAACTGCTTAGTGATGGAAGAAGGAGTTTACGGTACCAGAATCATCTTATTAACGGGGATTTTAATTAGAAACAAAGGATCACTTTATACTAAAATTTGTCCATCCCTCATTTCAATTACCCTGTCCGACAAGGCTGCCAGTTCTTTATCATGTGTAACGATTACGATGGTCAGTTCGAATTTATCGCGTAAATCGAAAAGCAGTTTATGCAGTTCTTCTTTGTTTTTTGAATCCAGGCTTCCCGAAGGTTCATCGGCCAAAATCAAAGAAGGATCATTTATCAATGCACGGGCAACAGCTACCCGTTGTTTTTCACCACCCGACAATTCGTTCGGTTTGTGTTCCATCCGTTCCGTAAGTTTGAGATAGGCCAGTATTTCCTTTGCTTTCTGAATAGTTACTTTCTGATCTTTCCCGGCGATGAGTGCAGGAATCATTACATTTTCAAGAGCTGTAAATTCGGGAAGTAACTGATGAAACTGAAAGATAAACCCGATATGCTTATTCCTGAAAGCAGCCAGTTCTTTTTCGCCTAATTTGCTGAAATCAACATTATCCACCAGCACCTCACCGGCATTTGGCTTATCCAGTGTCCCAAGTATTTGAAGCAAAGTTGTTTTACCGGCACCGCTTGGTCCGACAATGGATACTATTTCGCCTTTCATGATGTCTAAATCAACACCTTTAAGTACTTCGAGCTCTCCAAAGCTCTTATGGATATTTTTTGCCTGAATCATTTCCATGATAAAATATGAATTTTTCGTTACTGAATTGTCAGAATAATTTGCTATAGATTGCATACAATCTGTATTTCCGACATTTTGTGCAAAGTTATTCCTTTCAGACAATATACTCCTATATCCTGTGCAAAAAAAATGTACCTTTGTATGTCTTTTTTATCAAAACCTGCATTTTATATCCTTTATGATCACAGATACTGAATTAGGTACCATCGAATTCATTCACAACGAACGTTCTAAACATATCCGTGTCCGGATTCTGTCGTCGGGTTTAAAAGTAACATTACCCGTTCAGGCAACCCGCGAAGAGGCCATGAAATTTATTAATTCAATACGGGCCAAACTCATACAAAAACAGGAAAAGCTGGAACAGGGGTTGCAAAAAAGCAATATCATGATAGACGAAAAGTCAGAACTCAAAACTCTGACATTTGTTGTTGAAGCAAGAGCAATTGCACGGAAGAATATCTTTTTTTCTTTAAAAAACAGTGTCTTAAACATTGAATTCCCCATTGGAACCAATTGTTCGGACGTAGAAACCCAACAGCATTTCTGGAATGGCATCAGTTATTTTCTTCGCAAAGAAGCCAAAAGACTGTTACCCGACCGTACGAAGCAATTAGCTACTCAATTTGGATTCGAATTCTCAGAAGTAAAGATTCAATCCAGTAAAAGCCGTTGGGGAAGTTGTTCCGGGTTGAAAAGTATTAACCTTTCTCTTTATCTAATGTTATTACCCGGCCCATTGATCGATTATGTGATCCTGCACGAGCTCTGTCACACCAAAGAAATGAACCACGGCGTTAAATTCTGGAAGTGGATGAATAAGGTAACCAACGATAAAAGCAAGGAATTAAGGGCTCAATTGAAGCAGTATCATATGCCGGGATAATAAAATAATTAATAATGAAAAATTAATAATTGACAGAATGCTGAATAATAATCTTTTGTCGATTTGGATACATATTGTTAAATATTAAGGATTACTTATAAGATAGTATTTATAATGACATCATTGAAATCACAGTTGCTCAAATCTTCGATGATTAAAATAGAAACATAACAATGAACTGGAATCAATTATTAACTACTAAACGGTTCGGACAGGAAGCGTATCATGCCAAAAGAGCCGACGATCGCAGTGAGTTTCAACGGGATTATGACCGTCTGATTTTCTCAGCACCTTTTAGAAGGTTACAGAATAAAACTCAGGTATTTCCACTCCCGGGCAGCGTATTCGTACACAACAGGCTGACACACAGCTTGGAGGTAGCCTGTGTGGGTCGTTCACTGGGAGTGAATGTGGCTCACCGTATTCATAAAATAAATGCATTTGCTTCCCCTTTTATTGACGAAATCGGATCCATCGTTTCGGCAGCATGCCTGGCACACGACCTTGGGAATCCGCCTTTTGGACATTCGGGCGAAAGAGCCATAGCGACCTTTTTCTCGGAAGGAAACGTTCAAAATCTGAAGAACGAAATGACTGCAGAAGAATGGAAAGACTGCACTTTTTACGAAGGGAATGCCAATGCGTTCAGGTTGCTGACCCATCAGTTTATCGGAAGGCGACCCGGAGGATTTGTACTGACCTACAGTACGCTTGCTTCCATTGTGAAATATCCTTATTCATCCATTTATTCTGATTTGAATAAACAGAAGTTTGGATTCTTTGATTCCGAGAAAAATGATTTTAATAAGATTGCCGTCGAATTGGGAATACCCCGTTTAGCAGATAATCCAAACCGTTATGCCCGCCACCCGTTGGTTTATCTGGTGGAAGCTGCCGATGATATCTGCTATCAAATCATGGATATTGAGGATGCCCACAAACTGAAGATCCTTACTTCCGATGAAACGAAGAACCTGTTCCTTGACTTTTTTGATGATGAACGCAAAGCCCGAAGGCTTGAAACCATGAATATGGTGACCGATGTCAACGAACAGATCGCATATCTCCGCTCCTCGGTGATCGGTCAATTGATCGACCAGTGTTCAGCCGTCTTTGTTGAAAATGAAGCAGCTATTTTGGACGGGACCTTCACCTTATCGCTTATCAAGCAACTGCCGAAACAATCGGCTGATGCCTATAAAAGTTGTGAGAAAAAGGCTATTGCAAAGATTTACCGTTCGTCAGAAGTGCTGGATATCGAACTGGCAGGCTATAAAATCATTCTCACCTTACTCGAGAATCTTGTTAAGGCAGTACTAAATCCGGAAAAAGCCTATTCACAACAATTACTGATGCGTATTCCCGAGCAATATGAAACAAACAGCCCCACGGTGTACGGAAAAATCATGGCGGTGTTGGATTATATTTCGGGAATGACCGACATCTATGCACTCGATCTGTATCGTAAGATAACAGGAATGAGCATTCCGACATTATAAAAATTTACTATTTATCTATTTACTATTTACAATTTTCTCATAATTGAAACAAACTGCCCCGGGTCCTTTATTTAAGATCCGGGGCAGAGTTTTTTATATTTCTTATTGAGAGTTAATTTTAAGACAACAATCGCATGCCCGAACTTCCGACTACCGACTACCAACTACTGACTATTAACAACTAATCAATATCCGACGGTTTGTGCAATAATAAATTTATAATTATCGCCCAGATTCATGGTTTTCAACAATTCAACCTCTTTTGCTCCGGCACGGACCACGGTTTTCAATTCTTCGGAGGCACAATACAAATAAACGTTCTGCGCGCAGTATCCTGAATCTTCTATAGCTCCAGTAAAGTTGTCGGCAGCAGTTTTCCCTTTAGCAATAAACAGCAAATTAAGAGGTGCTGTATCTACAAAAGTCTGCTTTCCGGCCAGATTGCGGAAATCACCTTTTATCACGGGTTCAAGTTGATGTTTACTCACATTGTAAAAATAAATGCCATTCGACAATACGGCATACGTTTGTAGCGGATACCTGCCCATGGATGATGGAACAGTACGTTTCCCGTTCGAACGGTTGACACCATTGGCAACCCATAATATTTCAGAAAGATGTTTTAACGAAAGGTTCCGGGGATCAAACTGACGGTCTGATTTTCTACGCGAAATAGCCTGCATAAGGGGTTTCCCTCCCAGTGTATCGGGGGCAAGCAACCGAATGGTGTCGAAAGTTGTCAGAACCATTGGTTCGTTGGACGGATTTACTTTTGCCTGTGCTGAAGTAAACATAAATGTTACAAGTGAGAGGACTAAAAATAACTGTTTCATAATGCTTTGTTTGATGAATAATTTATTAAAACGCAAACTTACAACTTTTTCATCTATTTTTGTGTTTTAGTTATTAACTTTTAAATGAAGCCTGCGACATCCTGATTTATCGGAACCTCAAACCCTTCAAACCTCAAACTCTTCAAACTATAAACTTCAAACCCTTCAAACTATAAAAATGTCTTACATTCCTGCTAAACCCGCTACTCTTGGAATCATCCACCTCAACGATATTGACCTGCGTGAAATTGTACCGTTTATCGACTGGACCTTTTTCTTTATGGCCTGGCGTCTGTCCGGCAGATACGAAGGCATTGAAACGGTCGATGATTGCCAATCGTGTAAAATGACCTGGCTGCAGCAATTCCCACAGGCCGACCGTCCCAAAGCGGAAGAGGCATTAAAACTTTATAAGGATGCGCAGAGAATGCTTCGACGATTTAAGGATGAGAACTTATTAAAAGTTAATGCAAGCATCGGCATTTTCGAGGGATACGCCCTGGAGGATGATATTTACATCCGGTATCAGGACACGACCGTTGTGGTACCTACCCTACGCCAGCAACATCCTTCCACCGATGGTTTCTGTTATTCACTGGCTGATTTTCTGGCTCCCGAAAACGACTATGTCGGCACCTTTGCCACCACCATTCAGGGTGTGGAAGCATTTGCCGCTACATTTGAGAAAGAGGATAACATGTACGATTCCATACTCGTTAAAACCCTGTCCGACCGCCTGGCAGAAGCAACGGCAGAATGGCTGCATACACAAGTAAGGAAGAAATACTGGGGGTATGCCGTCGACGAGGATCTGACGGTAAAAGAAATGCTCCAGACAAAATACAAAGGCATTCGTCCGGCTGTGGGATATCCTTCCCTACCCGATCAATCCATCATTTTCACCCTCGACCCGTTGGTAAATTTCAAAGAAATCGGCATTCAACTTACCGAAAACGGAGCTATGTTCCCCAATGCTTCCGTGTGCGGGCTCTATTTTGCCCATCCGCAATCCAAATACTTTATGATTGGCAAGATTGATGAAGCCCAGTTTACCGACTACGCTGCACGTCGTGGTATGAAGCCGGAGGTACTCAGGAAGTGGCTTGCTTCTAATTTGTGATTAGTTGATTGGTTGATTAGGTAATTTGTAAATTGAGTTATGGATGAATGAGTTGGTTTATTGATTAATTGATTTATCCGAATATTTGCAAAGACATCTAATCAAAAAAGCTCAATAACGAAATAGGATCTGCTGAAAAACCATTTAATGCCCAAGAGTGGTTAAATGTGAATAACCCTCAGTGTAGCCGGGGGAACCGAGGGATATAATTGGCCCGAAATCCACAACCATTTAACAAGTTGAATATGTATGTAACATGGTGTTATTGAACCCTATTCAGGGTTCGTATTTTCCGTTTATTCTTATCCACCGGTTTTACCAGCGGTAATTTACATTAAATCCTTTCATGTTTTTTTGATTTCAAAAAAGATAAAAAGGTTCAAAAAAAAAAAGAACATTAATATTGAATAAGCTAGAACTATAATTTGAAATACTACATTATTTTCTTGTATATCAATGATGTCCTGGTTTTTCAGCAGACGCAAATTATCCCTTTCATTATTTTTATTTTCTCAGTATCAAAGTAAAAAATGCTCCATCAAACATTCATTTGATGCAGCATTTCTGAAAATAAAAAGAAAGGGATAAAGATTATCAATGGGCTACTATTAATTTCTTTTGATAAACATTCTTACCATCCGAAACCATTACTACATAAATGCCATTTCTGAAAGATGAAGTTGATTTTCAAACGATTTACGAAGTGAAACTTTATTGATTTTTGCTTTTCTAATATTCTGTCCCAAAACAACTGATGATTTGGTAGTTATTCCATCCTTGAAGTAAACCAATATACCCATATGATTACTACTTTGCGAATAAGTAGATAACATGTTGACAAAATAGAATAAATATTATTTTTTTCATTATTAGATTGTTTATAAGTAAATTATCGTGTTTTATAAATATTATCTGTAAGCTGTTTTTTATTGCTTCCATTGGCATCCATTATCCACAAGGTTCCTTTTGTTTTATCAATACCATCATAATTATAATTCACATACACTATTTTTCCTTGCGGCGACCATGAAAATTGAATGCAACCATCTGTTGTTATTTTAGTTAATCCTGTTCCATCAGAGTTCATTTTATATAGCTGTATACCTTCACCTGTATTTAGTCCTGACACAAAAGCAATCATTTTTCCATCGGGTGAATATTTAAAATATTTGTTGTCTATATTTGGAGACAATAATGAATGTAGCAAACGCGTAGTGTTTTGATTATATATCCAAATATTATTCCCCAAAGGTTCTCCTTTGCTGGTATATTCGGAAGTAACATAAATGAGGGAATCAGTTGTTAACTGCCAATTTGGAAAACTTCCATAAATGCCCACACTTTCGGAATGGTTTGTTTCAAAATTGTAAACCCATATTCCACAGGTAAGTGAATCATTGCAAATATTTTGTGCGTAGGCGATTTTCTTTCCATCCGAACTCCATGCCGGATCATAATTTTCTCCCTGTACAGGTAATTCTCTTATTGCTTGAGTATCGAATTTTGAACCATCAAATGGCATTATACAAAGCTGTCCGCCATTTGAAAAAGCAATCTGTTTTCCATCAGGACTCCATGAAGGGGAATTGAGTGTGTAAGGTAAGGCCCTGTGCATGTTGCTTCCATCAGCGTTTATCAGCCAGAAACCTATAGAATCCGAATCAAATGTATACACTCCATCGGGTGGACAATTGTTTCCATCTTTGTTATTTGAATAAAATTCGATTTTTATTACAGGTGTATGATTAAACCCTATTACTCCTCCTAAAGGATGCCAGATAGGAACGTCATACGGTGACATTATTTCTATTTCATGAGAAATACACACATCTACTGTTTTGCAGGAAATCAACAGAATAGATACTATCAAATTGAAACAAGAAATATATTTATGCATAAATTTATATTGATATAAATAATATTAAACTACTTGATATTGCCATATTAAGTTGCAATTATTTAATGGATTAATTCTTAATAATTTAAATCAAAACGACTGGTCTATTTCTGAAATGGTTCAAATATGAGATGACCGTTTTATAATTCTTGAACAGTCGAAAATATTAATTTAACGGTAATATCAGTTCTAGGAGTATTTACAAATATATAAATATGTGATCATTGATTAGTATATAATAATATTAGCAAATATAAAGATATATATATATTGGTGCGTATTTATTGCTTTTTATTGTTTTATTTATTTTTATATTAACCATGTTAGGGTTTTATTAATTTTGAGTGTACTAAAAAAATGCCATTAAAATAATTGTATTAGAGGAAGCTTTGAATTTTTTTTTACAACTGTCCGGGTAAAAAATGAGAAACAGGATTAAAAGCAAAAGAAAGCCACCCAATTTGAATAACTTCCCTCGTTATATTATTTTTGTTATGCTAATAATAAAAAACTATATGGGCAGAATTAAATTTAATTATTCGACTCTCAAATATTCTTCATCTACACAAGATAACCGGCTATTAATTCAAAACAATTCCACATTTCCTCCTGATTTCCTTCGCATCCGGTTCACATCCGGTTTGCAAAAAAAAAATAAGAAACCATTTCATAATAAGTAACTACTCAGTATATAAACAGTTTCTATATAGATACAGTTTATATATTGATTATATACTGATTATATACTGTTTACTAACTGATTACTTCCGGACCGGATGCAAACCGGATGCGAAGGAAATCTGGAGGGAATATGCAACAAAATAATATGTTTTTTCATTTATTGATCTGATAAAAAAAGCTTTAAAAAACATGTGATACTGGCTTTCCAATTTTATTTGAATGTGTACAAATCAAGATCAATATTTAAAAAGTAAGGATTCATCAAAATAAATCCAGGGACAATTTATCATTTTTTGATATGTAGCAAATTAAACCCCGACAAAAAAGTTGGACCAATCAACTAAACTGTCCATTGAAAATTTAAAATGGCAAAAAAAACATAGAGTATTCATACCATGAGATTTCAGGAGATTATGCGGTTAATCAATTTAGTATATCATCCTTGGTACATTTTTTCTACCTTTGCATATTCAATCATAAAACAAGAAAATGCGAATCGATATTATTTCTGCCGTTCCCGAGTTACTGGATAGCCCGCTGAATTATTCCATTATCAAACGTGCCAAAGAAAAAGGACTGGTGGAAATCCATGTCCACAACCTGCGGGAATACAGCACCAGCAAAACCCGCCGGGTAGACGATTATGCCTTCGGGTTCAGTGCCGGGATGGTAATGCAGATCGAACCCATCGACCGCATCATTTCCCTCCTGAAAAGTGAACGGGATTATGACGAAATAATATATACTTCCCCCGATGGTGAAAAATTCGACCAGAAAATGGCTAATAACCTGTCGATGACCGAAAACCTGATTATCCTTTGCGGCCATTACAAAGGCATCGACCACCGCATCCGTGAACATCTGATAACCCGCGAAATATCCATTGGCGACTTTGTGCTTACCGGGGGTGAATTACCGGCAGCCATGATGACCGATGCCATCGTACGCTTACTGCCCGGAGCCATCGGCGATGAACAGTCGGCCCTGTGCGATTCATTCCAGGACAACCTGCTGGCACCACCTGTATATACACGTCCTGCTGATTACAAGGGTTGGAAAGTACCGGACATTTTGCTTTCCGGTCATCAGGCCAAAGTGGATGAATGGAACCATCAGCAATCAGTGGAACGGACGAAGAGGTTAAGACCGGATCTTCTCGAAGAATAGAGAGTTTTGCATTCCGTGTTCCGTGTTCCGTGTTTGAAGAGTTTGAAAGGTTTGAAGAGTTTGAAAGGTTTGAAGAGTTTGGGGTTCCGTGTTCCGCGTTTGGGGACACGAGCATCCTGCAACCTGATAGATTTATTAGGAGAATAACCTGACATCGTCGAAGACATGTCAGCGTTAATTAGTTTAAAGAGTTTGAGGTTTGAAAAGTTAAAGAGTTCCGCGTTCAAGGTTCCTCCATATATGAGTGTTGTTCAATTAGAACGTCTTTTACAGGAAAACAACCTGAAATAATCGAAGACATGTCAGCGTTAATTAGTTTGAAAGTATTGGGTTTAACACATATAAATACAACCGGGGTACATTTTGTACCCCGGTTGAAACGAATAGTGCCGAAGAAATAAAAGTATGAAGATCGAGATATTATTTTTTATTTACCTGATCGTTATTAATATTACAAGTGGAATCCTGTTTATGTATGATAAACTTGCTGCCAGAAAAAACAATCGGCGTATTCCGGAACGGACTTTGCATATCCTTGAATTGCTGGGTGGTGTGTTTGCAAATATGGTTTTGATATATAGCATTCATCATAAGAACAGGAAGTTTCGGTATTTTTGGGTGACGTGGGTGGTGATGATGGGGTGGGTATTAAGTATCTATTTTATAAATTTCAAATAAAAAAAGATGATTAATAAGATCTTTCGTATAAAACCCTTAGCATTTTTAATTATCTTTTTTGTATTTCAGATATTGGCATTTCTTATTTCTGCTGCTATTATTTCAATGGTTGATAGTAGTTCTTTTTCATTAATAGGACCCATCTTTTTTACTTTTAATATTACTCCAATATTGTTGTGGTACTTATATACCGGTTATGCTTTGTTTTTAAAAGATAAAAAGAAAAATAGTAAAAAGAAATTCATAATATTCCAGCTTTCTGTTTTGTTAATATTTATTTCTATAATATTCTCATTAATAATTGAGCTTTATAAATCGTCAATAAATATCGAAATTAGAATTCCCATTATTATAATTATCGGGATTCTTGAAATTCCATCAATAATTTATATAGTTTTTTATTGGGTAAAAGGTTTTGTTCGGAATTATGACAAACGTACTGAGACAAAGTCCGATTATTTGAATTATATTTATCTGATATGCATTCCCATAATTGGGATTTATGTTATTCAAAAACTGATAAACACAATTACTGAGAAAGAAGTCTAAAAATAAAAAAAACAGCAGCCGTGGATCAAACCAAAACAATCCGACTTATAACCTGTGATACCATTACAGATGCTTATTTCATTAAGAATAAGCTGAACAATGAAGGTATCGAATGCTTCCTGACGAATCAGAATTTCACAAACCTGTTGCCAAACTACTA
>Ga0302173_10000481_pt1 | contig 21556 bp, 20 predicted proteins | sample I_Fen_N3_1_FD_198785 | JGI IMG/M metagenome (GOLD analysis project Ga0302173, IMG submission 198785) | Peat permafrost microbial communities from Stordalen Mire near Abisko, Sweden - I_Fen_N3_1 | ecosystem: Environmental > Terrestrial > Soil > Wetlands > Permafrost | place: Sweden: Abisko... | reverse complement strand
GTTTCCTGTTGCAATGCATTTGCTTCTGTTAAACCATTCTCGATTAAAGCGTCTTGTAATTTCTCGTTTATTTTTTTTAGTTTCATTTCTAAATTTTAGATTTTAGACTTTAGATTTCAAATTGAAATCTAAATCATTATTTGCTTGCAAACATTTTTACGTCGGTTTCAGAAATTTCATTTCCACCTAAGATAATCAATCTTTCTACTACATTTCGAAGTTCACGAATATTTCCTGTCCAATCGTATTCTTGCAATAATTTTATGGCTTGCTGCGAAAATACTTTCACAACATTTCCTTGCTCCGAAGCGATTTTCTCTGCAAAGTGTCTTATCAAAGCCGGGATATCATCACGTCTTTCGTTTAATGGTGGCACTTTTATCAAAATTACTGCTAAACGATGGTATAAATCTTCACGGAAACGACCTTCGGCAATTTCGGTTTTCAAATCTTTGTTGGTTGCAGCCACAACGCGAACATCAACTTTTATATCTTTTTCTGCACCAACTCGGGTAATCATACTTTCTTGTAAAGCACGTAATACCTTGGCTTGCGCCGAAAGACTCATATCTCCAATTTCATCTAAGAAAATAGTTCCTTTATCTGCCGCTTCAAACTTTCCTGCGCGATCTTTTACTGCCGATGTAAAGGCTCCTTTTACGTGACCAAACAATTCGCTTTCGATTAATTCACTTGGAATAGCTGCACAGTTTACCTCGATTAAGGGAAAATTAGCACGTTCGCTTTTTTCATGTAATTGATGTGCAACTAATTCTTTACCGGTTCCGTTTGGTCCAGTAATCAAAACTCTTGCTTCGGTTTGAGCAACTTTATCAATCATCATTTTTATATGATTAATAGCATCACTCTCTCCTACCATTTCGTAGTTTTTACTGACTTTTTTCTTCAGAATTTTATTTTCAACTACTAGTTGTTTTTTATCTAAAGCGTTGCGAACTGTATTTAATAAACGGTTTAAATCTGGTGGTTTTGAGATATAATCAAATGCTCCCAAACGCATCGTATGAATAGCTGTTTCCATATCACCATGACCAGAAATCATTACCATTGGAATTTCAGGTTTGATTTTTTTAGCAGCTTCTAAAACCTCAACTCCATCCATTTTTGGCATTTTGATATCGCACAAAACCAAATCGTAATCGTTATTCTTTATTTTTTCAAGACCTACTACACCATCTTCTGCTTCATCAACCTGATACGCATCATTTTCTTCTGATAAAATTTTTACCAAAACTCTTCTGATCGATGCTTCGTCTTCTATAATTAGTATTTTACTCATTCTCTTTTCTTAAGGTTCAAAGTCGCAAAGGTTCAGAGGTACAAAGTTTAAGATCTTTGTCGCTATTGTTACCTTTTTAACCTGTTATTCGTAATATCTCTTTTATGCTTAGTGTGATCTTAAGGTTGCTTATTCTAAGTTACTAAAAATTCAAAACCTTTGAACCTTTGCCACTCTGAATCTTTGTAACTCTTTAAAAACTAATACTTCAGCCATCTATACAATTCTTTCCAAGTTGGTTTTTTGCCGTACATTAAAATACCTACTCGGTAAATTTTTGCAGCGAACCAAACAACTAGGAAAAAGGTAGCAAACAATAATGATACCGAAATCGCGATTTGCCACCACGGCACTCCAAACGGTAATCTCATTAACATTACGATTGGCGATGTAAGCGGAATCATTGAAAACACTACTGCAATTGTTCCGTGTGGATCATTGACAACTGTAAAGAATCCTATGTAAACACTTAAAATAAGCGGCATTATGATAGGCAATAAAAATTGTTGAGAATCTGTTTGATTATCAACTGCTGCTCCAATTGCGGCATAAAACGAACTATACAAAAAGTAACCTCCTATAAAATAAATTACAAAACCTATCAAGATACTTGCAATAGGTAAATTCCACAATTCACTGATATACATTTGTGCTGATCCTGAAAATTCCTGTTGTGCGCTGTGCATTAATTCTGGCGGAATTTTTGCCGTTGGTCCAACATTTACGCCAAAAAATGCCGAAGCTGCAAACATTAATCCTAGACCAATTATCGCCCAAATCAAAAATTGTAGCAATCCCGCAAGCGAAGTTCCAACAATTTTACCAATCATTAACTGAAATGGTTTTACTGATGAAATAATGATTTCGATAATTCGGTTTGTTTTTTCTTCGATAACGCTTCGCATTACCATATTTCCGTAAATGATAATAAACATCATGATTAGGTAACCAAATGCACCACCAATTCCAATTTTTATTTCATTTAATCCTTTTAAACTTTCTTCTCCAGATGTTTTCGCCAAGTGAATACTAACATCAGCCTGAGCTTTTTTAATGGCCAATGTATCTAATTTCGCTTTTTCTAAATTAAGCTTTGTAATTTTTTCGCCAATAATATTCTGAGTTTTCTCGATAAAAATAATACTCGGACTATTATTTGAAACGTACTCTATTTTAGTTTCTAAATCTTTTAAATTGTTTGTTTTTGGAATAATGATTAAACCATTAAAGCTTTCTTTAGTTATACTATCTTTTAAAGCTTTTACATCAATTTCTGACAGATTCAGATATTTAAATTCCCCATCTTTCTTATTCTGTTTTACAAAATCACTGGCAAATAAACCTGTTTCGTCGTGAATGGCAATTTGTTTGGTCTCGGCTTTCATCGAACTTAAATAACCAATAAATCCAGCTATCGCAACAAACAATAGCGGACTTAAAAAAGTCATAACAACAAAAGATTTATTGCGAACTTTTGCAATAAATTCTCTTTTTATAATCAACGAGATGATGCTCATAAATATTTTAATTTTCAAATTCCAAATTTCAATATCAAAGGGTTCAAGATTGGAATTTGCAATTTATTTTTGAAATTTTATTTTTTATTTTCGGTAACTGTTTGAATAAAAATATCGTTTACACTTGGAATTTTTTCTACAAAATGCGTGACTTGTCCACGTTGTGTTAGAATGTTTAGTAATTCATTTGGTGTTGCATTTCCAATCTGAATATCTAACTTTAAATCATCATTTAATGATTTAAAACTTGCTGGCGAAACGGTAAATTTTTGTGTGATATCGTACATTAAACCTTCAACATTATCTGTCAAAATGCCAACTTCAAAACTATTGGTTCTAAATTGACGTTTTACATCGCTAAGTTTTCCCTCTATTAATTTATTCGATTTATGAATTAAAGCAATATGATCGCAAAGCTCTTCTACACTTTCCATTCTATGAGTCGAAAAAATAATTGTAGCGCCTTGCTCCTTCAATGCCAAAATTTCATCTTTTATGACATTTGCATTTACAGGATCAAATCCTGAAAAAGGCTCATCAAAAATCAACAATTTGGGTTTGTGCAATACGCAAACTACAAACTGAATTTTTTGCGCCATTCCTTTAGAAAGTTCCTGAATTTTTTTGTTCCACCAACCCTGAATTCCTAATCTATCAAACCAATATTCTAATTGTTGTTTTGCTTCGGCTTTAGTAAGTCCTTTCATTTGTGCCAAATACAAACATTGTTCGCCCACTTTCATAGATGTATACAAACCTCTTTCTTCTGGAAGATAACCAATGGTTTGCACATGTTTTGGCTGCAGTTTTTCTCCGTCTAAAATTATTTCACCACTATCTGGTAATGTAATTTGATTGATGATTCGGATAAGAGAGGTTTTTCCAGCTCCATTCGGGCCTAATAACCCATAAATACTACCTTTTGGCACATTTAATGAAACTTCGTTAAGCGCTACATAATCACCGTATTGTTTTACGACTTTATGTACTTCGAGTAAGTTGCTCATGCTATTTTTAAGATTTTCTGCGTCTATTTGACCTTTATGGTATTGCGTGTGTAAAAGTAAATAATTCGAAGCGAAACTTTATACTATTAATACAAAAAACCCATTCTAATTTGCACTAGAATGGGTTTTTAAATTTATTATTTAGACATTTTAGAAAAGTTCAGCTTATGAAAACATATCTTTTACTTTTTCAAAAAATGATTTTTCAGTTTTTTCAGGACTCGGAACGAAATGTTCGTCGTTTAGAGCGTTTTCAAAAAATTGTTTTTGCTCTTTATTTAACGTTTTTGGAGTCCAAACATTCACATGCACCAATAAATCTCCACTTCCGTATCCGTTGATACTTGGAATTCCTTTTCCTTTTAATCTTAAGATTTTTCCAGACTGAATTCCCTCTTCCAATTTAATACGAACTTTTCCGTTAATGGCTTCGATATCTTTCGAAACTCCTAAAACAGCTTCTGGAAAACTAATGTATAAATCGTAGTGAACATTTTCACCTTCACGCTTCAAAAATTCGTGTTCCAGTTCTTCGATTGCTACAATTAAATCACCAGGAATACTATTTCCGGGAGCATCGTTTCCTTTGTTCGAAACTTTTAACTGCATACCATCAACAACACCAGCCGGAATTTTGATTGATACTGTTTCGTCTTCCAAAATCATTCCTTGAGCATCAGCCTCAGATGGTCTTTTATCCAAAATCTGACCTGAACCGCCACAAGTAGGACAAGTTGACGCAGATTGCATTCTTCCTAAAATGGTATTAGTTACACGCATTACCTGTCCTTGACCGTTACAAGTCGAACAAGTTTTGTATGTTACTCCTTTAGCCTGAACTTTACGTTTAACTTTTACTTTTTTCTCAACACCATTTGCAATTTCTTCTAAAGTCAATTTTACTTTAATTCGAAGATTGCTTCCTTTAGCACGACGAGGGCCTCCGCCACCGCCTCCACCGAATCCGCCGAATCCGCCACCAAAAATGTCACCAAATTGGCTGAAAATGTCATCCATATTCATACCGCCATGGCCACCACCGCCAAATCCGCCAGAACCATCAAATGCTTGATGTCCGTATTGGTCGTATTTTGCTTTTTTTTGCGGATCGCTTAAAACTTCATAAGCTTCTGCCGCTAATTTAAAGTTTTCTTCTGCCTCTTTGTCGCCTGGATTTTTATCCGGGTGATATTTTAGCGCACTTTTTCGGTAAGCTTTTTTTATTTCGACAGCATCAGCACTTCTTGTTATGCTTAGTATTTCGTAAAAATCTTTTTTCATAATTGAATAAATTCCAAATCTTTAATCTTAAACTTCAGTTATTAAACTCCTGAACTTCAAAATATTTTATTTGCATTTTTTAGTTTCCAGTTACAACTTTAGGGAAACGAATAATTTTGTCTCCTAATTTGTATCCTTTTTCAATAACATCAACAATTTTCCCTTTTAATTTCTCAGACGGAGCTGGAATTTGGGTAATTGCCTCAGCAAAATCCGCATTAAAAGCATCTCCTGCTCTTACTTCAATTTGCTCTAAACCTTTAGAAACCAAAGTGTTTTTTAATTTCTCGTGAATCAACTCAACACCTTTTTTCAAGTTTTCATCATCAGATTTGTTGATCTCTACAATCGCTCTATCGAAATCATCTAAAACAGGAAGCATCGCTAATAAAACGTCTTGATTTGCTGTTTTAAATAAATCGATACGTTCTTTTGAAGTTCTTTTTTTGTAATTTTCAAATTCAGCAAACAGTCTCAAAAACTTATCTTTTTCTTTTGCCAAGTCTTGAGCCAATTGCTCTTCAACACTTAATTCTTCAACAATTAATTGTTCACCGTTGGCGTTGTTCTCTAACGTTACATCATCTAATTCCTGATCGAACTCTGTATTTTCCGTAGTCATATTACTTTTATTTTTAAAAATATTCTTAAACTTCATTTTTTATTCTTTCTGTTGGATTGCAAAAGTACTGCCAAACCTTTTAAAATGTCAAATTGTCACTTTATTAAAACTGAGCCACTTAAAAAAACAAATATAACTTTTAAAATTTAGTATAATTTTAAGACTATTACGTTTTAGTTTAAAGTATATTTGAGTTTAAAATTATTACCTATCAAAATTGAATTTAAGGGTTTAGCCTCGGCTTATAAATAATTATTAATTCAAATTTACCTTATATTAAAAAAAGCTTCACCTATTTTAGATGAAGCTTTTTTTTATTCTTTTACCTTTAAAACTCTAAGGCCTTTGACAAATAATTAATAAGGTTTATTATTTGATATTTTTTGCACGGGCGGAGGGATTCGAACCCCCATCAACGGTTTTGGAGACCGCTATTCTACCCTTGAACTACGCCCGTAACTCAAGGCCGCAAATTAAAGGCTTTTTTTTCTTTTCCACCAATTATTTCAGGCAAATTTTAAAAATATTTAAGCAGACAAAGTCTAGATTTTATTAACACAATCACCTTCAGAACTTTGCGAGTTTTGGATTTTTAAATCAAAACAAAAACTTTGCGAAACAACCACAAAGTGCGCTAAGATTTTTAAAAGTCTGGTTTTATAAAAACACATCCCGAAGTCTCGGGATGTGTTTTCTATGCGTGAAGTAAAATTAAATCTTAGCGCACTTTGCGGTTAAAATCTTATACTAATAAAGCAGCTTTCAATCCTTCAAAATCAACAGAAATTTGCTCTCCTGAAACTAAATTTTTAAGTGAGTACGTATTTGATGCCATTTCTTGTTCGCCAGCAATTACCGCAAACGGAATTAAGCGTTTATCTGCATATTGAAATTGTTTCCCCACTTTTACATTATCTGGATACAATTCTACTTTTATATTTTCTTTTCTCAATTTCTGAATGGCTTGCGAAGCATACAAAGCCTCTGCGTCTCCGTAATTAATAAACAATGCTTTTGATGTTGCAGCTACTGTTTCAGGAAACAATTGTAATTCTTCCAAAACTAAATAAATACGATCTAGACCAAAAGAAATCCCAACGCCGCTCATATTTTTCAAACCAAAAATACCAGTCAAATCGTCATATCTTCCACCACCACCAATAGAACCCATCGAAACGGTTTTTGGCGCAGCCACTTCAAAAATAGCTCCGGTGTAATAATTTAATCCACGAGCAAGAGTTACATCAAGATCTAATGTCGCAGTAGCCAGCCCTAAAGTTGCCACATTGTCACAAATAAATTTCAATTCCTCAACACCTTTCATTCCTTCTTCAGATTCTGCTAATAGATCAGAAAGCTGACTAATTTTATCTGCAAATGTTCCGGTAAAATTAAATAGTGGCTGAACTTTTACTAAAGCTTCTTCAGCGATACCTTTTTCAATCATTTCTTTCTTTACACCATCTTCGCCAATTTTATCTAATTTATCTAGAGCAACTGTAAAATCAATCAATTTATCCGATGCCCCTATAACTTCTGCAATTCCGGATAATATTTTTCTATTATTAATTTTAATGGTTACACCTTCTAATCCTAAAGAGGTAAAAACTGTATCGTACAATTGTACCAACTCTACTTCTTGCCATAATGATTTTGAACCTACAACATCGGCGTCACATTGATAAAATTCTCTATAACGCCCTCTTTGTGGTCTATCAGCTCTCCAAACGGGCTGAATTTGATATCTTTTAAAGGGAAATTCAATTTCGTTTTGGTGCTGTACAACGTATCTCGCAAACGGAACTGTTAAATCATAACGCAAAGCTTTTTCAGAAATTTTCCCTGTAAATTTATTCAATTCAATTCTTTGGCTCAGATCAATTGTTTCTGCCGAATTAGATTGTAAAGCTTCTATAGATTCCGGTAATTCAATTTTATTTTTATTGAAGAAAAAATTACCCGAGTTTAATATTTTAAAAATCAAACGATCTCCTTCTTCTCCATATTTTCCCATTAAGGTATCTGAATTTTCAAACGAAGGAGTTTCTATTGGCTGAAAACCAAATTTCTCAAAATTACTTTTTATTGTCTGAATAATATATTGACGTTTTGACACCTCTGCTGGCGAAAAATCTCTTGTTCCTTGTGGTATGCTTGGTTTTGAAGCCATCTCTTTTTTATTTTAGATTTCTGATTTTAGATTTTAGATTTCATATGTCTTAAATCGTGTGCAAATATCTCATTTTTTAAAATAAATAATAGCAGTTCGAAAACAAACTTGTAACAAAAAACGTATTTTCGTGACAAATTGGTCATGATGCTAAAATTATTTAAAGAAAATATCCGAATTGCTTTTGGTTCTATCAAAACACAATTATTGCGTACTATTCTTACTGTATTAATTATTGCTATTGGAATTACAGCTTTGGTTGGAATTTTGACTATTGTAACAGCTATTGAAAATACTGTTTCGACTAATTTCGCTTCGATGGGAGCTAACACTTTCAATATTAACCAATACGAAAACAACCTTAAAAATCGTGGTGGAAATGAACGTGAAATTGTAAATCCTATTATTTCTTACCCTGAAGCAGTCGCTTTTAAAACCAAATACAAATATCCTTTTACCGAAACTTCTCTTTCGTTTACGGCTTCAACAAAAGCAGAAGTGAAATATTTAGATCAAAAAACAGATCCGGAAATCACTATTCTTGGCGTCGACGAGCATTATATTTCCAATTCTGGTTTAGAAACTACTGCTGGACGTTCCTTCAATCAATTTGATATCGAAAACAACACTTACTCTTGTATTGTTGGTTCTGATTTTGAAAAAGGGCTATTAAAAGATGTTAATCCAATTGACAAAATCATCTCTATTCGAGGTGCGCGTTTTAGAGTCATTGGTGTTTTAAAAGAAAAAGGTTCTACTTTTGGACACAGTCAGGATTTACGTGTTTTGATTCCAATTCAAGTCGCACGTTCATTATTTACAGCTCCAAACATTAACTATACAATAAGTGTCATGGTTTCTAAAAAAGAGCTTTTAGACGAAGCCATAGATAACGCGACAAGTACAATGCGACGCGTGCGCAAATTAAGCCCTGTTCGCGACAATAATTTTGGAATTGGCCGTAGTGATGATTTAATCAACAGAATACTTGGAATTACTAAATATTTAGGCTGGGCAGCCTGGATAATAAGCATCATAACTATTTTAGGATCCTCTATTGCTTTAATGAACATCATGATTGTTTCGGTTACGGAACGCACAAGAGAAATTGGCGTTCGTAAAGCACTGGGCGCAACTAAAATTACGATTTCGGTACAGTTTTTTATAGAAACTTTATTGATTGGACAAATTGGAGGTTTTGTTGGAATTATCTTTGGAATATTAATTGGATATGCTTTTTCGGCTATTTTAAATTTTGCTTTTGTAATTCCGTGGATGGCAATTTTTGCAGCTTTTGCAACGAGTTTTACAGTAGCAATTGTTTCTGGTTTATATCCCGCAATAAAAGCCTCAAAACTTGACCCTATCGAAGCATTGCGCTACGAGTAGTTTTTTTTTTAGTTTTCAGTCTCAGTTTTCAGTTTACAGTATAAGCCGGCAACAAGACTGAAAACTGAGACCGCGACTGGAAACTAAACAACCCCTTTTGTCATTCGGTCATTATTGTAAATATCTTTTCGAAGTTCTATTTTTTTGAAATCCAATTTTTCAAGTAAATTGGTCATTTCTTTTCCTAAATATTGATTAATTTCAAAATATAACTGTCCGTTTTCTGAAAGATTTTTTTTAGCTAATTCTGCAATTTTTCTATAAAAAATCAATGCATCGTTATCTTCAACAAAAAGCGCCAGATGCGGTTCGTAATCCAGTACATTCTTTTTGATTTCTTCTTTCTCTAAATTTCGAACATATGGTGGATTTGAAACTATAATATCAAAATTACATTTCAATTCATCGGTTTTCAAAATATCCTGAAGTATAAAAGTAACCTCTACTTTATTTCTAATAGCATTTCTTTTGGCTGTTTCAATTGCTTTTTTTGAAACGTCAATAGCATAAACCTCTGCATTAGGAATATTTTTTGCTAATGAAATAGCAATACACCCACTTCCGGTTCCAATATCGAGAATCTTTATTTTCTTGGATTTATCAGTTTTCGAATTTTCATTAATAATCCATTCGACCAATTCTTCTGTTTCTGGTCTCGGAATTAAAACATTCTCATTTACTTCAAATTCTAAACCGTAAAAATGAGTTTTCCCTAATAGATATTGAATTGGAATCTCTTTTTTTAATTGATTCAAAATTAAATCCCAAACTACAAAATCTGTTTGTACAAAGCTCAATTCATGATTTAGAGCCAAATCGATTTGGCGTAGCTTATGTTTGTCTTCTAAAATTAAATAGAAAAAGCTCTCCGCTTCGTACGCATCGTAAAAAGGTGATAATTCTTTAATAAATTCTGTACGGTATTGTTTGATTCTCATTTTGCGTATTTGAGCATTATTTTCTGGCTAGACCAATCGTATTTCACTTCAACATAAGTATTGCAAAACTAAAATTGTTACATTCTTATTCTACAAAACTTTTAACATCCAAACGGGGCAAGAACTGTGCCCAGTATTTCCAATTGGAGCATCTAAATATTCAAAACCTGATTTTTTATATAATTTTTGAGCCGCATGCATAAATGGCATCGTTTCTATATAACATTTTTCAAAACCAAAATTTCTTGCTTGTTGCAAACATTTATCCATCATTGTGGTACCAATTCCTAAACCGCGAGTTTCTGGCAAAAAATACATTTTTTGCAATTCGCAAATTTCCGGAGCACCATTTTCTAATGGAGCGATTCCGCAACAACCTACAATTTCACCTTGTTTTTCAACAACAAAATAAACTGACTTTGGTTTGTTATATTCTTCAAACATTAAATCTAAATAAGCATCTTCATATGCTGTTCCCACTTTTGGGATTTCCATTTCATCAAAAACTGATCGTATTAATTGAGCAACTGCCTGATTGTCTTTTTTCTCAATTGCTCTGATCATCCAATTTTCCATAATAATTTATTCGTGTAACTTAATTACAAAAGTAAAAATAGTTTTTTGATAGTTCCCTTAACTAACCCGAAACTATCACGATTAATCTCAAAAATAACTACTTTTGCAGTGTGAATACACATGAAAAATATATAAAACGCTGCATCGAACTTGCTCAGAATGGTTTTGGAACAACTTACCCAAACCCAATGGTAGGAAGTGTAATTGTTTACGACGATAAAATTATTGGCGAAGGCTGGCACAAAAAAGCCGGAGAACCTCACGCCGAAGTCAATGCTATTCGATCTGTAAAAGATAAATCGCTATTAAAAAAAGCTACAATTTATGTTAGTTTAGAACCTTGCAGTCATTTTGGAAAAACACCCCCTTGTTGCGATTTAATTATTGCAAATGAAATTCCGAATGTTGTTGTTGGAACTGTAGATCCTAACGAAAAAGTTGCCGGCAATGGCATTAAAAAACTAATTGCTGCGGGAGCAAATGTTGTTGTGGGATTTTTAGAAAACGAGTGTAACGAACTCAATAAACGCTTTTTTACTTTCCACCAAAAAAGGAGACCTTATATTATTTTAAAATGGGCAGAAAGCCAAGATGGCTTTTTGGCACCGGAAAAAATACTTAATCAGGAACGTAAACCTGTTTGGATTACCAATACTTATTCCAGACAATTGGTTCATAAATGGCGAAGCGAAGAACAAGCTATTTTAGTAGGAACACAAACCGTTGTCGACGACAACCCAAAATTAAACACTAGAGATTGGTCCGGAAACAATCCTGTTAGAGTTGTTTTAGATCAAAACAATCGCATTTCTAAGGAGAGTTTTATTTTTGATAACAGTGTCAAAACCATTGTTTTTACAAAATCAGAAAACCAGTTTTCGACAGAAAACACTACCTTTGAAGTAATCGATTTTAATCAAAATATAATTCCTCAAATTATAACTGTTTTGCATCAAAATCAAATTCAGTCAATAATTATAGAAGGTGGCTTACAAACTTTACAATCTTTTATTAATGAGAATATTTGGGATGAAGCCAGAATATTTATCGGAAAAATCAATTTTAATAAAGGGACAAAAGCTCCGATTCTGCAAAAGAAAACGACGACCAAAACTTATATTCAGACCGACGAATTAATTAACGTTAGAAATCATGATTGATACTATAATTTTTGACTTTGGAGATATCTTTATCAATTTAGATAAACAAGCTACTATTTCAGGATTGCAAAAGTTAGGCATGACTGAATGGAATTCGGAATTTGATCGTTTGAACCAATTATTTGAAACTGGCGATATCACTACTGAAGAATTTTTAGCCGGTTTTCAAAAAGAACTTCCTAACGCTTCAATCGAAGAAATCCTAGAAGCATGGAATGCTATTTTAGCTGATTTTCCATTGTATAGATTGGAGTTTTTACAAATGCTTGCTCAAAAATACCGTTTGTTTTTATTAAGCAATACAGATTCTATTCATATTGAAACTTTTGAGACTAAAACTGGAATTTCATTTTACAGCGATTTTTATCAGTGTTTTGAAAAAGTTTATTTTTCTTTTGAAATTGGAATGCGAAAACCAAATGCTGATGTTTTTCAATATGTAATTAACAAGCACGAATTATCCCCAAAACGTACTTTGTTTGTTGATGACAAAAAAGAAAATACAGATGCTGCCGCAACTTTAGGTCTTCATGTTTGGAATTTACAAGTAGGTCAGGAAGATGTTGTCGATTTATTTGACAAAAAAATAATATAACCCTTTTAAGTTTTAGCCACAGATTAAAAGATTAAAATGATTTTTTTTCACGCAGATTGAGCAGATTTAATTATAATAATCTACGCAGATCGGCTTAAATCTTTTAAAATCTGCGTAAAACATTTAGTCACAATAAAAAAAATTAAAAGAAAATAGAAAAATCATTTTAATCTTTTAATCTGTGGCAAAAATCATTAAACATAATTTAGAAATTTACTTTTGGAATACAACGACACTTACAAAACCATTGCTTTTGAATCTGAAGAAATACTTTTTAAAGAAAAAGGCAGCAAATTCTTTGGCTACGCTTATCCGATAGAAAGTGAAGATGAAGTAAAACCAATTATAGAAGGTTTAAAAAAACAACATCCCCATGCAGTACACTATTGCTACGCCTATCAATTAGGAACTGCACCAAAAATATCTTATCGCGCCAATGACGATGGCGAACCTAGTAATACAGCCGGAGCTCCTATTTATGGACAAATACAATCTTTTGGACTAACAAACGTTCTTGTTGTTGTAGTTAGAATTTTTGGCGGAGTAAAATTAGGCGTTGGCGGATTAATAGCTACTTATAAAACAACAGCACAAATGACGCTGGAAGTTTGCGAAATTATCGAAAAAACGATCGATGTTCACTTTTTAATCTCTTTTGACTACAAAAACATGAACAAAGTAATGCGTGTAATTAAAGAAAAAAAGCTGGAAATCACATCTCAAGAAATGGAAATTAATGAAGATTCCGGTTTACCAATTGGCAAAATTATCACCAAAACGCGCAAAAAAAATGCCGAATCAGTATTCGACATTTTTGATTTAATGTTTGAAATCGATATTAAAATTATATAAATTATTAGAAAAACATACCTCGTTTTAACAATTATTCAAGTGTTTTAAACAATTCTAAAATATAATCCGGAGGGGCAGTTGGACGACCTGATTTTAACGAAATAAATACTAAAATAAACACTGCAGTTGTTAATAACTCATTTGCCTCATTATAGATTGCACAGTCAAATTCAATCTTAACATTCGATTGACTTTTGAAAGTAGTATGAATTGTTAAAAGCTCATCATAACGGGCCGATTTTTTATAATTTATTTGCATTGAAACAATTGGCAATCCAATTCCACTTTCTTCCATGCTTTTATACGAAACTCCTTTATTTCTAAGCCATTCCACGCGCCCAATCTCAAAATATGGGACGTAATTTCCATGATAAACAACTCCCATTTGGTCAGTTTCTGAGTAACGAACACGCACTTGCGTTTGATGATTTTTCATTATTTATAGATTAAAAAAATTAAACTTCCTAAAGTTCACGTACAACATTTTTTTATAAAATTAGACCCCAAAATATTTTTTTTTACAGAAATTTGTTCACATATTTGTTATCCCGAAATACGGAATAAAATTGCTCCTATTTTATTAGGAGAATCTTTATCAATAATAAAAAAACTTATCTGAATCTATGACTAAAACTGCTCAATCGGTATGGGAAAACTGTTTGTCCTTTATAAAAGACAATATTCAAGATCAAGCATATAAAACTTGGTTCGAACCAATCAAATCAGTTGAGCTAACCGACAACGCGTTATATATTCAAGTACCAAGTAAATTTTTCTACGAGTGGTTAGAAGAACATTATGTAAAATTATTAAAAGTTGCGCTTACCAAAGAACTAGGAAAAAACGCAAAGTTACTCTATAAAATTAAAATGGAGAACACTTATGGCAATAAACAACCGTTTACCGAACAGTTGCCAAGTGCCAACAGAGTGCCAATGAAACCACAAGAGGTTGATGCTCCGTTTAAAAACTTAAATCCTGAACTAAAAAATCCGTTTGTAATTCCTGGAATTAGAAATTTAAAAATTGAGTCGCAATTAAATGCAAACTATAGTTTTGACAATTTCTTAGAAGGAGATTCTAACCGTTTGGCTCGTTCTGCAGGTATGGCTGTCGCTAACAAACCTGGAGGAACATCATTTAATCCGTTATTGATTTTTGGTGGAGTTGGTTTAGGGAAAACACACTTAGCGCATGCTATAGGTGTAGAAGTTAAAGATAAATATCCTGAAAAAACGGTTTTATATATTTCGGCCGAAATTTTCACACAACAATATATTGATTCGGTTAAAAAGAATAATCGTAATGATTTCATTCATTTTTATCAATTAATCGATGTATTAATCATTGACGACGTTCAGTTTTTATCTGGTAAATCCGGAACTCAGGACGTTTTCTTCCACATTTTCAACTATTTACATCAAAATGGAAAACAGGTAATTTTGACTTCGGACAAAGCTCCTGTTGACATGCAAGATATTGAACAACGTTTATTATCACGTTTTAAATGGGGATTATCTGCTGAGTTACACCAGCCAGATTACGAAACTCGTATTTCGATCTTGAAAAACATTCTTTATCGTGATGGTGTTGAGATGCCAGAAGATATTATCGAATATGTTGCTCGCAATATCAAATCTAATGTTCGTGAACTTGAAGGTGCAATTATCTCGTTGATCGCTCAATCTTCTTTTAACAAAAAAGAAGTTACGATTGAATTAGCAAAAAGCGTTGTAGAGAAATTTGTTAAAAACGTAAAGAGAGAAATCTCTATCGATTATATTCAAAAAATTGTATCAGATTACTTTCAGTTGGATATTGAAACACTTCAATCTAAAACTCGAAAGAGGCACGTTGTTCAAGCGAGACAATTGGCTATGTTCTTCGCAAAGAAATTTACCAAAGCTTCTTTGGCAAACATTGGCTCACAAATTGGAGATCGTGATCACGCTACCGTATTACACGCTTGTAAAACAGTCGACAATTTAGTTTCTACTGACAAACAATTCAAAAAATTTGTCGAAGATATCAACAAAAAACTAACGCTATAAACGCGCATCATGCCTGTAAAAGTTTTAATGGTTTGTTTGGGAAATATTTGTAGATCACCTTTGGCAGAAGGTATTTTAGCATCAAAATTATCCAAAGAAAATTTCATCGTTGATTCAGCTGGAACAGGATCTTGGCACGTAGGTCATTCTCCTGACAAGAGATCTATTGCTGTTGCCAAAAAAAATGGATTGAATATTCAAAATCAAAAAGGAAGACAATTTACAACTTCAGACTTTACTGATTTTGATTATATCTACGTAATGGATTCTTCTAATTATAACGACGTTATAAAACTTGCCAAAACAGAAGAACACAAAAACAAAGTCCGTCTTATTTTAAATGAATTATTTCCAGACGAAAATGTTGATGTTCCTGATCCTTACTTTGGAGCAACTAACGGATTTGACAATGTTTATCAAATGTTAAATGAAGTAACGGATATAATTGCAAAAAAACTTATCGAAAAGCATTCATAATTTAATTTGTATTTCAATTGTTCTTATATAATTGAAATACTTTTTTTGTTTTAAACTATAAAATACCTCAAAATGAAACTTCTAGGAAAACTCTATTTAATTCCAACTACAATGGGCGAAAGCGATCCAATGGATGTTTTACCACAAACAGTAAAAAGAAGTATTGATTTTATAGATCATTATATTGTTGAAAACGAAAAAACAGCGAGAAAATCGATAAAAGCTGTTTCTCCTGAGAAAAAACAATCAGAACTAATTCTTTTCACACTTAACAAAAGAACAGAACCAAGTGAACACTTAGACTTCATAAAACCTTTATTAGAAGGTAAAAATGTAGGTCTAATGAGCGAAGCCGGTTGTCCAGGCGTTGCAGATCCTGGTGCTGTTATTGTAAAATTGGCACATGAAAAAGGAATTCAGGTTGTACCTTTGGTTGGACCATCTTCTATTTTATTAGCTATGATGGCTTCTGGAATGAATGGTCAAAGCTTCACCTTTAATGGTTATTTGCCAATTGATAAAGACGAAAAAAAATCGGCTTTAAAGCATTTCGAAAAATTATCTCAGGATAAAAATCAATCTCAAATTTTTATCGAAACACCATATCGAAACAATAAATTGGTTGAAGATATTTTGCAGATCGTGAATCCTTCTACACATTTATGCATTGCAACTGACATTACATTACCAACAGAATTCATTAAAACTCTTCGTGTCGCTGACTGGAAAAAGCTAAAAGTTGATTTGCATAATCGACCTACAATTTTTATTATCCATAAGATGTAAACTAACTTTAAAACCATCTTAATGAAAAAAATTTTATTCCTAATTTCAATTTGTTTTATACAAAATACTTTTTCTCAACACAAAGAGCCAACTATTAAATCAGATCCTGATGCAATAGTCAACAACAGTACAAATAATTCACGCGTGGATTCACAACCTGAGTTCCCTGGCGGAACAGAAGCTTTTTATAACGATTTTATAAAAAACAATTATAGAATGCCGATTGTGAAAAACTTAAAAGGAAAAGTGTACATCTCCATTATAGTTGAAACAAATGGTACTTTAAGTGATATAAAAATTTTAAGAGACATTGGATATGGAACAGGTGAAGAAGCAATTAGAGTATTAAAATTATCTCCTCGATGGACTCCTGCAAAAAGAGACAACAAATATGTGAGATGGAATTATTCATTTCCTATAACTGTAAACGGCATTGAGCCAGATGAAGCCCGAGAATTTTATGATCGTAACAATAACAACCCAGTTATACCTGTTATTGAAGAAGAAAATCAAGTTTATAATACCGCAGGTATAGAAGTAAGACCAGAATTCCCAGGGGGTCAAGAAGCATTAGAACGCTTTTTCAAAGACAATTACAAAAAAGCGCAAAAAGATCTAAAAGGAAAAGTTTACGCTACTTTTATTATCGAAAAAGATGGATCTTTAAGTGATATAAAAATCTTAAGAGACATTGGATACGGCAGTGGTGCAGAAGCTATTAGAGTATTAAAAAATTCTCCAAAATGGACTCCAGGAAAACAAAATAACACAGTAGTTCGAGTTTTATATTCGATCCCTATAGTTATAAATTAAAAATCTTAACACTTAACCAAACAAGTTTCCGCGTATTCGAACTTTACCGTAAGCAAAATTCTGCAAGTGACCACAAGCATTTTTACGGCAATTTCTAAAATGGCAAATGATTATTTAAACTTATATTATAATAATTACTAACTAGTATACTGCATTTTCTTTTATTAGAAGCACTAATAATTGCAGCATATTTTCTTCCTAAAAAACCAAAATCAAAGCTCCTTAAATTAACAATACATAAAGATACTTTTAACGCGTATACGTGAGTAAAAGAATTATTTTTATCGGATTCAAAAAATAATTGTTAAGCCTTAAACTTTAATGATTTAACCATTAAAACAACATCAAAAAGGGGAAGAAAAAAGAAACCTTCATATATTTTTAAATCATTAAGATTAACCTAAAAAATTAATATTTAAAATATATATATCATGAAAGCATTTCTTATTATTTTATTATTTTTTAGTTTAACAACGAACTCTTTTTCTCAAGGCGAAGATGCCAGTTCAAGAGAAAAAGAAAGTAAAATGACCGATTTACCTGCGGTTGTAATCAAAAGCGCAGGAAAAGATTTTTCTGTTTATTTACCTGACAGAAATCCTGATGAAAATGTTAGAGCACTTCAACAAGAGTTTATTTCTTATAATTTAGGAAAAGACTATGAAGGTTATGACACTTATTTAGTAGTCTTAGAATCCCAACAAGGCTCTTTATCTGCAACCTATAACCATAATGGAAAATTAACCAGCGTTGTCGAAAATTATCAAAACGTACAACTTCCGGCTAAAGTTATTTACTCTATATACAAAGATTATCCTGGATGGACAATTGTAAAAGACAAATTTCTTTACACACAAAAAGAAGGCGATATACAAAAAAAAGAATATAATCTGAAAATCAAAAAAGACAATGACGTTCGCAAAATTATAGTCAAACCAACTGGAGAAATTATCCAATAAAAACAATTTCAAAAAAAAGACATTAAAAAGAACTGCTATTGACAAAAGCTTTTTTTTAATGTCTTTTTATATGTATAAAAAACAAGTACTTTTATAAATACAATTTATGCAAATTATAATTATGAGTAAACTCCCAAATGTTAGCACTAGTATTTTTACCGTAATGTCTAAAATGGCATCTGAATATAATGCAATTAATCTCTCGCAAGGATTTCCAAATTTTCCCGTTGACGAAAGACTGACCGATATTGTCGCAAAACTTGCAAAAGAAAGTGTACATCAATATACACCAATGGCTGGATTTCCGCCTTTGATGAATCAAATTGCAAAACTGGTAAAAAGTTCATATAACAGAACCATTATTCCCGAAACAGAAATTTTGGTTACCGCTGGCGCAACTCAGGGAATTTTTACAACAATTTTGGCATTGGTAAAAACAGGTGACGAAGTGATTATCCTGGACCCAAGTTATGATTCATACGAATCTCCGGTTTTACTGTGCAATGCAAAACCTAGTCGCGTAGCTTTAAACGATGATTATACGCCAAATTGGGAAACAATTGAAAAAGCTTGTTCCTCAAAAACGAAACTAATTATCATTAACAATCCGCATAATCCAACCGGAAAAATTTTGACAGAAGATGATTTTCTTCAACTGGAAAAATTACTTTCAAAATATCCTGATCTTCTTGTTTTATCAGACGAGGTTTATGAATACATTACTTTTGAAGAAAAACATATTTCGGCACATACTAAAGAATTTCTGCTGAATCGTTGCATTATGGTTTCTTCTTTCGGAAAATCATTTCATATTACGGGTTGGAAAATTGGATACACCGTTGCTCCCGAATATTTAATGAAAGAAATCAAAAAAGTACATCAATTTCTAGTATTTAGCGTCAACAGTATTTCGCAAGCCGCTATCACAGAGTATTTAGATATTGTCGATGTAAATCTTCTTGGTAAGTTCTATCAGGAAAAACGAGATTATTTTCAGAAACTCCTTCAAAATAGCCGCTTTGAATTAAAACCTTGCGAAGGAACTTATTTTCAAGTGGCTTCCTACGCCAACATTTCAAACGAAGATGACGTCTCTTTTTGCAAAAAACTAATCGTCGATCATGGTGTTGCCGCCATACCAATTTCTACTTTTTATTCAGACCATAAAGACCAAAAATTAATACGTTTTTGCTTTGCCAAAGACAATCTCACATTAGAATTGGCAGCAAAAAAATTATGTGATATATAAAGTTTATCAAAATTTTATAACATTATTATGCGTGCATCCTATTTATTTAATTAATATTGTAAAAAAAATAAAAATATGAGCTATACAGATAAAATGTTAAGAGATGACGCTTTAAAAGGTAAAGTCATTGTAGTTACAGGCGGCGGAAGTGGTTTAGGAAAGGCAATGACTAAATATTTCTTAGAATTAGGAGCTCAAGTAGCCATTACCTCTAGAGATTTAGAAAAGCTTAAAAATACTGCTACTGAACTTGAAACTGAAACTGGAGGAAAATGTTTACCACTTCAATGTGATGTTCGTCATTATGAAGAAGTAGAAAATATGCTTCAGGAAGTTTTAAAAACTTTTGGTAAAGTTGACGTTCTTTTGAATAATGCTGCCGGAAATTTCATCTCTCCCACAGAACGTTTATCTGCAAATGCTTTTGATACCGTTATAGATATTGTATTAAAAGGTTCAAAAAACTGTACACTTGCTTTTGGAAAACACTGGATTGACAGTAAACAAACATCAGCAACGATTTTAAATATAGTTACCACTTATGCCTGGACAGGATCTGCATATGTTGTACCTAGTGCAACTGCAAAAGCAGGAGTTCTGGCCATGACAAGAAGTCTTGCTGTAGAATGGGCCAAATACGGAATCCGTTCTAACGCAATTGCTCCAGGGCCATTCCCAACAAAAGGAGCTTGGGACAGATTATTACCGGGCGATCTTGCCGAGAAGTTTGACATGGCGAAAAAAGTACCATTGAAACGTGTTGGTAATCATCAGGAATTAGCCAATTTAGCAGCTTACTTAGTTTCTGATTTTTCAGCTTATGTAAATGGAGATGTTATTACAATTGATGGTGGCGAATGGTTAAAAGGCGCTGGACAATTCAATTTGTTAGAAGCAATTCCAGAAGAACTTTGGGATCAGCTTGAAATGATGATAAAAGCAAAAAAGAATAAATAATTACAAGTGCTTACTAAATTCAGAATATTTTATTAAAACTATACTGATTGCACGAAATCCCGAAGGTTTTACTTTCGGGATTTTTTTATGTTTTTACGATATAAGTAATATAAGTTCAATGAAGTAATAAATTGTTTAAATATATGTTTGCTTAAATTTACTTATGTCACTTATATGGTTTAATTCGTTAATATTTTTAAACAATTCAGTTAAATTATTATTTTTGCCAAACAAATATATAATATCAAATTTATGCTCATTATTGGAATTGCAGGAGGAACAGGAAGTGGAAAAACTACAGTAGTACACCAAATCATGAATGAATTACCAGACACTGAAGTTGGTGTAATTTCGCAAGATTCATACTATAAAGAAACTACCAATTTATCATTTGACGAAAGAGCATTAATTAACTTCGATCATCCTCGTGCTATCGATTTCGAATTACTTGTAAAACATCTAAAAGCTTTAAAAGCTGGCGAAACAATTGATCAACCAGTATATTCTTTCATACAACATAACAGAACTGACGACACTGTTTCGACTCATCCTCGAAAAGTTATGATTGTTGAAGGAATTTTAATATTGACAAATCCTGAATTACGTGACCTTTTCGATGTAAAAGTATACGTTCACGCAGATTCTGACGAAAGATTAATTCGTCGTTTAAAAAGAGATATTTCAGAACGCGGGCGTGATATTGACGAGGTTTTAACACGTTATCAAAACACTTTAAAGCCTATGCACGAGCAATTTATTGAGCCATCAAAAGCTTTTGCAGACATCATTATACCAAATGACAAATACAATACAGTTGCAATTGATGTAGTACGTGCTGTAATTAATCAACGAATTTC
>Ga0302173_10000480_pt1 | contig 21574 bp, 19 predicted proteins | sample I_Fen_N3_1_FD_198785 | JGI IMG/M metagenome (GOLD analysis project Ga0302173, IMG submission 198785) | Peat permafrost microbial communities from Stordalen Mire near Abisko, Sweden - I_Fen_N3_1 | ecosystem: Environmental > Terrestrial > Soil > Wetlands > Permafrost | place: Sweden: Abisko... | reverse complement strand
GTACAGGTTTTTATACATCTAAAGAAAAGGCTTCTGCACATATTAAAGCAGGCGCTAGAAAAGTTGTTATTTCAGCACCAGCTGGTAATGATCTTCCAACAGTCGTTTTCAATGTAAATCATGATATATTAAAAGCAGAAGATACTGTTATTTCAGCTGCTTCATGTACTACTAACTGTTTAGCTCCAATGGCTAAAGCATTGAATGATTTAGCTAAAATTCAATCAGGTATTATGACAACAATACATGCTTACACAGGCGATCAGATGACACTTGACGGACCACAAAGAAACGGTGATTTCAGAAGATCTCGTGCAGCTGCAGTTAATATCGTTCCTAATACAACAGGAGCTGCAAAAGCAATCGGTCTTGTTATCCCAGAATTAATGGGCAAATTAATCGGTGCTGCTCAACGTGTACCAGTTCCAACAGGTTCAACAACAATTTTAATTGCTGTTGTTAAGGGCGCTGTTACAGTAGATCAAATCAATGATGCTATGAAAGCAGCATCAGATGAATCATTCGGATATAATACAGATCTTATCGTATCAAGCGATATTGTTGGTATGAGATTTGGTTCATTATTCGATGCTACACAGACTTTGGTATCTGCATTACCTAACGGTGATACACAGGTTCAAGTTGTTTCATGGTATGATAATGAAAATTCATACACAAGCCAGATGGTTAGAACAATTAAGTATTTCTCAGAATTAGCTTAATTGTAATTTAAAATATATGATCCTAAAATTCAGGGGTCCGCTCTTGTAGGCTAGACTATAGGACCGGGCCTTGAATTTTATAAATAGATTGAAAACTATAATATAATAGATAATAAAATAAAGAGATGGAGGTATTTATTAAAATGCTTAACAAAAAATCAATTGATGATATTAATGTATTGGGTAAAAGAGTATTAGTAAGATGTGATTTTAATGTTCCTTTGATTGATGGAAAAATCACAGATGAGAATCGTCTTGTAGCAGCACTTCCAACAATTAAAAAATTAATTAAGGATGGTGGGAAGGTTATTCTTTGTTCACATCTAGGAAAACCAAAGAACGGACCAAGTCCAGAATTCTCATTAGCACCAGTTGCTAAGAGACTGACTGTACTTTTAGGACAGGAAGTTAAGTTTGCACCAGACGACACCGTTGTTGGTGAAAATGCAAAAGCTGCAATTTCAGCAATGAAGAATGGCGATGTTGTTCTACTTGAAAACACTCGTTTTAGACCAGAGGAAACTAAGAATGGTGATGCATTTAGTAAAGATCTTGCTTCTATATGTGATATTTTTGTAAATGATGCATTTGGAACTGCTCATAGAGCACATTGTTCAAATGTTGGTGTTACAAAATTTGTTGATACAGCAGTAGTTGGATATTTAATGGAAAAGGAAATTAATTTCCTTGGAAATGCAGTAAACAATCCAGTTAGACCATTTGTAGCAATACTTGGTGGTTCTAAAGTTTCATCAAAGATTTCTGTTATTAACAATTTATTAGATAAGGTTGATACATTAATCATTGGCGGTGGTATGTCTTATACATTCCGAAAAGCTTTAGGTGGAAACATTGGTAAATCACTTGTTGAAGAAGATTATTTAGCATATGCATTAGAAATGATGGAAAAAGCAAAAGCAAAAAATGTTAAGTTCTTAATTCCTATTGATGAAGTAACTGTTAAAGAATTTAAAAATGAATCTCCAATCAAAATAGTTGCATCAGGAGAAATGGAAGCTGATGATATAGGCGTTGATATTGGACCAAAAACTTGTGAATTATATACAAATGCATTAACAGATGCAAAATTAGTCGTATGGAATGGTCCTATGGGCGTGTTTGAATTTCCTAACTTTGCAACTGGTACAATTGCAGTAGCTAAAAAATTATCTGAAATCGATGCGGTAACAATTATTGGTGGTGGTGATTCTGCTTCTGCTGTTAACAATTTAGGCTTTGGTGATAAGATGACGCATATCTCTACTGGTGGTGGCGCATCCCTTGAATTCCTCGAAGGAAAAGAACTCCCAGGAGTTTTAGCAGCAAACGATAAATAGCATTAAAAAATAATATTCTGGATTTGTGTTATAATAATTATAAACACATAGTTCAGAATATTAATTTTTCTTTTATACATGTCACAATCAATATAATTTCAATATAGAAAATCCATAATCAATATAATTTGAACCTAGAACTATATATTAGATATAATTACCTGAAATTCAATAAAAAATGATAGGTGTTATAAACAAATAAAAATATAATGACTTATCCTGGGAGGATTTAGATATGAGAAAGAAAATTATTGCAGGAAACTGGAAGATGAACACGACACCAAATCAAGCACTTGATTTGATAGAAAAATTAAAACCATTGGTTAAGAATGATGATGTAGATGTTATATTATGTGTCCCATTTGTATCATTAATTTTAGCTGTGGATGCTGTAAAAGATACGAAAATCGCTATAGGCGCACAAAACTTCTTCTATGAAGATAGTGGTGCGTATACTGGAGAGATTTCAGCATTAATGTTAAAGGAAATTGGCGTTAAGTACGTAATTATTGGACATTCTGAAAGAAGACAATATTTTAATGAAACAGATGAAATAGTAAACAAAAAATTAGCGAAAGCATTTGAATATGGAATTACCCCAATTGTGTGTTGTGGCGAGACTTTAGAACAAAGAGAAGCAGGAATTACAATTGAGCATATAAAAACGCAGATTACAAATGCATTTAGAAACGTTGATATTAAATTGGCAAAAAAGGCAATCATAGCGTATGAACCTATATGGGCTATTGGTACAGGAGTCGTTGCATCGTCAGCTCAAGCTGAAGAAGTATGCGCTTCTATAAGAGAATGTATTAGCGAAATATATGATGAAGAGACAGCCCAAATAATCAGTATATTATATGGCGGTAGCGTTTCATCAGCAAATGCAAAAGAACTTTTTAAAAAGCCTAATATAGATGGTGGTTTAGTTGGCGGAGTCAGTCTTAAACCTGAATTCGGTGATGTAGTAAATTATAAATAAATTTAGAACTTAAGGAGAATAAAGTTATGAACAAGAAACCAACAGTGTTAATGATACTTGATGGATATGGTTTAAATGATGAAAAAAGAGGGAACTGTGTTGCAAATGCGAAAACGCCAGTGATTAATAATCTTATGAAGGATTATCCATATGTAAAAGGCTATGCAAGTGGATTAGCCGTTGGACTTCCAGATGGTCAGATGGGTAATTCAGAAGTAGGTCACCTGAATATGGGTGCTGGTAGGATTGTATATCAAGAACTTACAAGAATTACTAAGGAAATTAAAGATGGCGATTTCTTTAACAACGAAGAATTGCTCGCTGCAATAGAAAATTGTAAGAAAAACAACTCTGATTTACATTTATTTGGATTATTATCTAATGGTGGTGTTCATAGTCATAATACTCATTTATATGCATTGCTTGAACTTGCAAAGAAACAAGATTTTAAGAATGTATATGTACATGCTTTCCTTGATGGACGCGATACCGCACCTGATTCTGGAAAAGGATTCGTTGCTCAATTGTTAGACAAGATGAAAGAAATTGGCGTAGGTCAAATCGCATCAGTTATGGGACGTTACTATGCTATGGATAGAGATAATAGATGGGATAGAGTTGAACTCGCATACAAAGCAATGGCAAATGGTGAAGGTGAGAAAGCTAAAGATGCACTTATAGCTGTTGAAAATTCTTATGAAGCGGGTAAGCAAGATGAATTTGTTATGCCTACAGTCATTGAAAAAGATGGAAAACCACTTGCAACTGTTAAAGATAATGATTCCGTCATTTGTTTCAATTTTAGACCCGATAGAGCCAGAGAGATTACAAGAACATTTTGTGATGATACATTCACAGGATTTGAAAGAGGAGCAAGAAAACTTACTAAATTTGTATGCTTTTCAGAATATGATATAACAATTGCTAATAAATCAGTCGCATTTAAAAAGGTTGCAATTTCAAATACATTTGGTCAGTTCCTTGCTGCTAATAATAAGACAGATGCAAGAATTGCTGAAACCGAAAAATATGCTCATGTTACTTTTTTCTTCAACGGTGGTGTTGAAGAACCGAATAAGGGAGAAGTAAGAATTCTTGTAAAATCACCAAAGGTTGCAACGTATGATTTACAACCAGAGATGAGTGCAATTGAAGTATGCGATAAATTAGTTGAAGCTATCAAATCAGATAAATATGATGTGATTATAGTTAATTTTGCAAATGCAGATATGGTTGGTCATACTGGAATTGAAAAGGCAGCCATTAAAGCAGTAGAAACTGTGGATGCTTGTGTTGGAAGAGCAGTTACTGCAATCAAAGAAGTTGATGGAACAATGTTTATTTGTGCTGATCATGGAAATGCTGAACAACTTGTTGATTATGTTACAGGCGGAAGTTTCACAGCGCATACAACGAATCCAGTACCTTTTATTCTTGTTAATTATGATGATACTTATAAGTTAAGAGAAGGTGGATGTCTTGCAGATATTGCACCAACACTTATTGAAATAATGGGATTAGTACAACCAAAGGAAATGACAGGAAAATCACTCCTTCTTAAAAAATAAATTGAAATTTGGAAAAACTTGTGGTACAATTAATCCTATGTGGATTATAGGAGGTGTATATATGTCAGTAGCTGATATAGTAAGAATTATTATTATAGGTGTTTTTATATTAATTTGTATAGCATTAACAGTAATTGTATTAATGCAAGAAGGTAAGTCAGCAGGGCTCTCAGGCGCTATCAATGGTGTTGCAGATACTTATTGGGGCAAAAACAAAGGTCGCTCAGTAGAAGGTAAACTTGTTAAGTTCACGAAGTTCCTTGCAATAGGATTTATTGTACTTGCAGCGGTGTTGAATATTAAATTCTAATAAAGGAAACACTCTTTTGTGGAAGAGTGTTTTTTTATTTTTAAGACTTACATTTAAATAACGATAAAAAAATGAGGAACATGGGAGGAATATATGGACAAAGAATTATTTGATAAGAGAAAAAAAACAATTACAGAGTTAATTAGTGACAATCATTATGTTCCTATGAAAATCAAAGAAATAGCGATTTTGCTTCAAATTCCAAAAGAAAACAGAGCAGATTTGCAAGCAATTATGGATTCTTTAATAAATGATGGAAAAATAAGTATTTCTAAAAAAGGAAAATATGGTAAGGCAGAAGCAACTGCAGTTATCGGTAATTATATAGGAAATAAGCGTGGATTTGGTTTTGTTGAAGTAGAAGATATGGAACAAGATATCTTTATTCCAGAAAGTCAATCAAACAATGCATTCCATCAAGATAAAGTAAAAGTAGTCGTTACATCTTCAAGCCAAAATGGGAAAAGATGTGAGGGACGTGTCGTAGAAGTCTTAGAACATGGAATAAAAGAAATCGTTGGTACATTCCAAAAGAATAAGTCATTTGGCTTTGTTATTCCTGATAATGCGAAGTTAGCATTTGACGTATTTATTTCAGAGGAAAACTCGATGGATGCAGTTACTGGACACAAGGTTGTCATTAAAATGATTAATTACGGACAAAATGGTAAGAAACCTGAAGGCAAGGTCATTGAGATTATTGGACATATTAATGATCCTGGAACTGATATTATGTCAATTGTTAAAGGTTATGAACTACCAGTTGAATTTCCAGATGAAGTTATGAAGTTTACCAACAACATTACAAGTGTAGTAGATGAAAAAGATAAAGCTGGAAGATTGGATTTTCGTAATGTTCAAACAGTTACAATAGATGGAGAAGATGCTAAGGATTTAGATGATGCAATCACTGTAACTAAAAATGGAGATGTTTATCAGTTAGGTGTTCATATTGCGGATGTAAGTCATTATGTAACTGAATATAGCCCTCTTGACGTAGAAGCATTAAGCCGAGGAACAAGTGTTTATCTTGTTGACCGTGTTATTCCTATGCTTCCACATAAGCTTTCTAATGGCCTTTGTTCTTTGAACCAAGGTGAAGATAGACTTGCACTTAGTTGTATTATGGATATTGATGGAAAAGGTACTGTGCTAAGTCACAAAATCACTGAAACAGTGATTAATGTTGACAGACGTATGTCATATACAAGTGTGAAAAAGATTCTTGTTGATGAAGACGAAGTTGAAATGAAAGAATACGAAGAACTGATTCCAATGTTTAAATTAATGGATGAATTAGCTGAAATTCTTCGTGCAAAACGTAAGACAAGAGGCTCAATCGATTTTGATTTCCCAGAAACTAAGATTACACTTGATGAAAATGGCCATACAATAGATGTTAAACCATATGATAGGAATGCTGCAACTAAGATAATTGAGGATTTTATGCTTATCGCAAATGAAACAGTTGCTGAAGATTATTTCTGGCAAGAAATCCCGTTTGTTTATAGAAGCCATGAGAATCCAGATCCAGAACGAATTATAAAGCTTGCAACCTTTATTAATAATTTTGGCTATTCACTTAAAGTATCAGCAGAAGATATACACCCTAAGGAACTACAAAAACTTCTGACAAAAATAGAAGGAACGGATGAGGAAAATCTAATTAGCAGATTAACACTTCGTTCAATGAAGCGTGCTCAATATACAACTGAATGTATTGGACATTTTGGACTAGCTGCGAAGTATTATTGCCATTTTACATCACCAATTAGAAGATATCCTGATTTGCAGATTCACAGAATAATAAAAGAATCTCTGCATGGTGGTATGAAAGAAAAAAGAATTAAGCATTATACTGCAATTCTTCCAGAAGTTGCAACACACACAAGTACAACTGAGAGACGTGCTGATGATGCCGAAAGAGATACGAATAAGTTAAAGATGGTTGAATATATGCAAAAATATATTGGTCAACAATTTGATGGCATCATTTCAAGTATTACAAGTTGGGGAATTTATGTGGAATTACCGAATACAATTGAAGGCATGATATCCGTAACCGCATTAAAAGATGGTCCTTATTCTTATGATGAAAATCATTATGAGTTGGTAAATCAAACAAATAACAATACCTTTAAACTTGGACAAAAGGTTAAAGTTGAAGTGACAAAAGCAGATAAGATGCTTCGGACGATTGATTTTGAACTGATTGAGAAATGATGAGTTGGGTGGGGGTGAATAGGAATTTATAATGATTCGTTTTGCTTGCCTTTCCTTCAAGTAGCATGTTTTTTGCGAGACTCTGATGAAAAAGTCTCACTTTGTTCGATTTTTATCTGAGTCTTGCAAAAAACATAGGCGCTACTTTCAGCCGGTCTGCGCAAAATGAATTATTATAAATTCATATTCACTATTTACCGTTTGTGGTGGGTGTGAAAAGCAAAAAAAAAAGCAAAATCAACATATAGGAATTTATTAGTGTATGGTATGAAATATTTGATGGGAAGGGGGAGGAGTGCTTTATGGCAGAGGAAGCGAGAAAACTGGTTGCCAATAACAAAAAGGCTAGATTTGATTACTTTATTGAAGATGTTTATGAGGTGGGAATGGTGCTTTATGGTACAGAAGTAAAGTCTATTCGTATGGGGAAATGTAGTATTAAAGAAGGCTTTATCCGTATTGAAAACGGTGAAGTATTTATTTATAACATGAATATTACACCATATAAAAATGGAAATATATTTAATAAGGATTCTTTGAGGACCAAAAAATTATTGTTACATCAATTTGAAATTAATAAGCTTGCTGGACAAATGGCTGTAAAAGGGTACACATTAGTTCCTTTGCAACTATATTTAAAAGGAAACCTGGTTAAGATGGAAATTGGTCTTGCTAAAGGTAAAAAATTATATGATAAACGTCAAGATATTGCTAAAAAAGATCAACAACGTGAGGCACAAAAGGATTTTAAGGTACAGAATATGTAAAATAAATGCACTCACATTGCTATGTGGAATTATTACTTGTCATAGTTGGAAAATAATGATAAAATTAATTTAGAAGTTTTTAGCAGTGGAGTGCATTTGCATTATTACAGTTAATAATATACATAGTTAAGGAGAATATTTTATGTCAGGACATTCAAAATTTTCGAATATTAAACGAAAAAAAGAGAAAAATGATGCTGCAAAAGGTAAAGTCTTTACAAAACTTGGTAAGGAATTAATGGTTGCTGTGAAAGAGGGTGGTAGTTCAGACCCTGTTAATAACAATAAGTTGAGAGATATAATTGCAAAGGCAAAGTCAAATAATATGCCGAATGATTCAATTGATAGAAATATCAAAAAAGCGGATGGGGATGCCAATGCAGCTAATTTTGAGAAAGTAGTATATGAAGGTTATGGACCAAGTGGAACAGCAATCATAGTTGAAGCCCTTACAGATAACAGAAATAGAGCTGCGTCAAATATTCGTAATGCATTTACGAAAGGTGGAGGTAATGTTGGAACACCTGGTTGTGTATCATTTATGTTTGATAGAAAAGGTCAGATTATTATTGATAAAGAAGACTGTTCTATGGATGCAGACGAATTAATGATGATATCACTTGATGCGGGTGCTGATGATTTCACAGAGGAAGATGACAGCTTTGAGATATTAACAAATCCAGATGATATTGGTATTGTTAGAGAAGCGTTAGAAGCTGCGAAAGTTAAAATGGTATCAGCAGAGATTACAAGAATTCCTCAAACTTGGGTTGATCTTTCTGATGAAAACGATATCAAGAGAATAAACCGTATTATTGATTTACTGGATGAAGATGATGATGTTCAAGATGTATTCCATAATTGGGATATGCCGGTTGAAGACGAAGAGTAAAGCCATATGCTTTTCCTGTATTTAGCACAAGTTGTATAATTGTGATAAATACAGGATTTTTTATGGTTGGTAATAATTAAGAATATAATCAAAGCTAAAACAAAATAATTGGAAATTTATTATAAAATAGATTTCAAAATTTTATATTTAATGATATGATTAAAGCAGATATAACAGTATCTTTACAAAGGAGGAAAACAACAAATGCTCTTGACACAAATTGCTCAGAACGGCAATCTTATACTTGAAATCAATGTTAATAAGCAGCATTTGGAATTTAATTCCATAGTGATTGCAAAAACTGGTAACTATATATTGATTGAACCAGTTAGAGTTGAAGGGAAAGTTGTGAATTTCGAGATAGGCAATATTTTGATTGACATGCTTCTGGTTCGAAGTAATAAAAAGCCAATCATCTGGAAGCGTGTTTTATTAAAAAACACCATTTATAAAAATAAGACATATTATAAAGTCGTTCCTACGGGGGATGGCTTTGAAATTAATAGAAGAAATGCATTTAGAATGTATATTGAAGTTAAAGGGGTTGCTCAAGTGGGATCAAATAGTGTTCCGATTGATGTGATCGTAAATGACGTTAGTGAAAATGGATTTTCATTTGTCAGCAAAGTAAATATCGAAAAGCCACTCAAATCAACTGTAAGATTGGTTTTTGTTGATATGAACAAATCCATAAACCTGAATGGTATATTAATACGGAAAGAAAAAAAAGATCAATCAAAATATTTATATGGTTGTGCGCTTAATATTAAGAATCAAATTCTTAATCGATATCTTAATGATAAGAAAAGTGAAATATTGTCAAGACAGAGCATTGTTACAACAACTCGAAAGCTAGTTTAGAAGAGAAAAAAAGTTAAGGGATTTATTGTGTTTGGTTAAGGAGTGATATAAAATGGAAAACAAAAAAAAATTAAATCTATTAGAAAATGTTAAGGTTTGTTCAGAATGTGGCATTCCAATGAAATATATATATGGTGAGATGTTTGAGTGTACAAGTTGTGGTAAAAAGGAACTTTCGGATTTTGGTATAATCAAAGAGTTCTTAGAGGTAAATGGTCCTCGTCCAGCTATAGTAATTCATGATGAAACGGGTATTCCAGTAGAATATATAAACAAGTTATTAAGGGAAGGCCGAATGGAAATACCAGATGGATCTATTGCATATATAAAATGTCAAAAATGTGGAACAGATATTCGCTATGGAAAATATTGCCCTGAATGTATGCTTACGTTGACTAATAATGTGAGTCAGGCATTATGGATGCCTGAGGCGGGGGAAAAGCCTAAAATTATAAACAAAAAAAATACTGATAATTTATATGTTGCTTATCTGAAAAGAAAAGATAAGAAATAATATGGAAAAGAAACAGGTCATGCTATTGTAACAATCACGTATGAGTGCTATAGTATAAGTAAGGCTATTTATTATGGCGACAAAAGAAAGAAGGCATACTATGTTTGGTTTTGGTGGGAAAATGTCACAAGAAGAGAAGATGATTAAATTAGTTAAGAAGGGAGATTGGGGTTCACTTAGTTCGTATTTGGAAAAAGATACCGAGGCAAAAGTTACTTTATCGAAGGCATGTGCGAATTCTTCATCTAGCGATTGCATGAATATATTACTTCTTTTGATTGAGGAGCCAGAAATTGAAGTAAAACTTGCAGCTGTACAATCATTATCAGCAGTGGGAACTGATCATGAAACAGCAGCATTACAACAGTTACTTATGAAAACTCCAAAAGAGAATGAAGAATTAAGAAGCGCAATCACTACTGCAGTACAAGTTATGAGACATAGAGCATAATTATATAACAAGATAGATGTTAAGATAAAGGCCCGCTGAAGCGAGGCTTTTATTTGCGTCTAGAAACAATTTGGTGATACACTATAAGTGCTTTGAGATAAGCTTAATAATAGTTTGTTGTAAATTGTTGTAAATTGTTGTCTTTTAATATAAAATTTGTTATAATTATATTTATAAAACGGTAACATTTGGAGGCAATAATATGGAATCTAATATTTTAATGGAAAGTGGTACAAATGAACTTGAAGTACTTGAATTTATGATTGGAAATAACCACTATGGAATTAATGTTGCTAAAATCAAGGAGATAGTTCCATTTAATGTTGTAACTCCTGTGCCAAACGCGAATCCTTCAGTGGAAGGTATTTTTATGCCAAGAGATTTGTTGATTACTGTAATTGATTTAGCAAAAGTAATCAATGCAGCACCGTCCGAAGAACCTAGCAAAGATATGTTTGTTATAACTAATTTTAATAAGTTAAATGTTGCATTTCATGTACATAATGTTGTTGGTATTCATAGAGTTTCATGGGTAGATATCATTACACCTGATACTACAATTAATACAGCAGAAAATGGAATTGCAACGGGAATTATTAAAATTGATGGTAAATTGATTGTTATATTGGATTTTGAAAGAATCGTTTCAGATATTAGTCCTGAAACAGGCTTGAAAATATCTGAAATAGACAAGCTGGAAGGTAGACTCAGAAACACTTCTCCAATTATTATTGCGGAGGATTCTCCTTTATTAAGCAAGATGATAGCAGATTCATTACAAAAAGCTGGATATATCAATCTAAAGTTATGTAAAAACGGTCAAGAGGCTTGGGATGAACTTACAAGAATCAAAAATAAAGGTACTATTTCTGAGGATGTTCATTGCGTAATTACTGATTTAGAAATGCCTTTAATGGATGGACATAGGCTTACTAAATTAATCAAAACAGATAAAGCATTACAACAAATTCCTGTAATTATTTTTTCATCGCTCATTAATGAACAGATGAGAGCAAAAGGAGATTCTGTTGGAGCTGATGTTCAGCTTTCAAAACCTGAAATTGGATTATTGGTTCATGAAATAGATAAGTTACTTGTATAATTAGTTATTGTGTTATGATTATAAATTTATAATTAGAGGTGACAATCTTGGAAAATCTAGATGAAGAAGACTATTTAGAAAAATTGCTTAAGTCTATGGATCATAATACAGAAGAAGTCGATGAAGAACCTAATTCAGAATCAAAAGAACCTATAATTGATTCTAATGAAAATAGTCAATCTGATGTATTAGAAGAATTAGCGGTTTCAGAAGAATCAGATAACAGCAGTATGGAGATTGCCAACGAAATTGGTCAAGCTGATATTGGTGTTATTTCTGATGAAAAAGAAACACCCAATGAATTAGGAGAAGAATATAAAGCCTTATTTGAACCAGAAGATAATGGCTTCAAAATCTCCGACATTCCGGACAGAGAACCGGCAGAACTGACTCAAATCGAGATGGAAAGACTTGCAGATATGAATTCAGATAAGATAATAGAAGATGAGGATAACGAAAGTGTTTCTGTTGAACAATCATTTGAAAAGAAAGAAAACATTTTAGATGAAAATATTTTAAATGAAAACAATATAGATGAAAACAATATAGATGAAAACAATTTAAGTGAGAACAATTTAAGTGAGAACAACCTAAAAGAAAATGATTCAATAGATATTAATTTGATTGAAAATGCAGTAGTTCCTACACTTGACAATGGTTCTTTTGAAGCTGAAGCAATTATTTCTGCTGCAAAAGCGATTACGAATGACATTATTGCTCCTGCACAAGATATAATAACCAAAGAAAAGAAAACCAAAGAAAAGAAAATCAAAGAAAAGAAAACCAAGAAGAAAAGTGATGAAAAGAAAAATGGCAAAAAGAGAAGTTTGTTAAAATCCATCAAAAACATATTCCTTGAGGATATTGAACAAAATGAACCGGTAGAACCAGTCGAACCAGCCGAACCATTAAAACAAGCGGAACAAGTAAACCCGTTAGAACAAGATTTGGCAGAACACCTTGATGAGCCTAAGGATGAGAACCAAAGAGTTTTAGATGAATTATATGGAGATAATGCACAAGAAGAATTTATCAATGATAATGATTATCAAGGGGATAATGATTATAAAGGTGGCGATGATTCTAAAAGCAATATTGAAAATGCTGAACCAATTAAGAAAGGCTTTTTTGCAAAAAGGAAAGCAAAAGCAGCTGCTAAAAAAGCTGAGTTAGCTGAAATAGCAAAAGCCGAAGAAGAAGCAGAGGAATTAGAGCTTAATCAAAAGAAAAGTGCAAAAGAAGAAAAAAAATTAATTCAAAAAGATAAGAAAAACGAAGCTAAAGCAAAAAAAGAAGAATCTAAAAAGCCCAAGGCTGAGAAGGTTATAACACCTAAGAAACAAAAGAAACCAAAAGAGCCTATAAGGCCTCAAGATAAATTAAAGATTAAACCAATCTCCTTAATATTTCTTTTGACATTTGTTATAGGAATGGTTGTTTTAATCGAAATAGGGAATACCGCTTTTCACTATACCAATGATGTTAGTCAAGCTCAATTATATTTTCAGAACGGAAATTATCAATTGGCATATAATTCGTTGCAAGGTGTTGATTTAAAGCCAACTGACGAGGAATTATATGATCAGATTAATACTATCATGTTTGTGCAAAAACAATATACATCATATCAGAATTATTTGAAATTAGGTATGGGAGTTGAGGCCCTTGATTCATTAATTAAAGGTGTTCAACGTTATTACACATATTATCCAACCGCAAAAGAACTTGGAGTGTCAGACCAGCTAGATGAAAATAAGGTTTTAATAATTAGTGCGTTAAAGTCAACATTTTCAATGTCAGAGGAAAAGGCTATTAGTTATGCTTCTTTGTCAGATTCGGATTTTACGCAATATTATATGACATTGGAAAGCTATGGAGGAATGGTAAGTAAATGATTGCAATAATTGATTATGATGCAGGGAATTTAAAGAGTGTTGAAAAAGCATTGATTTTTTTGGGTGAAGAAGTAATTGTTTCTAGAAATCCTGAAGAAATACTAGGAGCTGATAAAGTTATATTGCCAGGAGTTGGTTCATTTGGTGATGCAATGGAAAACCTCAGAAAATTTAATTTGATAGATACAATTCACCAAGTAGTTAAAAATAACACTCCATTTCTTGGAATCTGTTTAGGACTTCAGCTCATGTTTGAGAGTAGCGATGAAACTCCTGGTGTTAAAGGTTTAGGTATTTTGAAGGGGAAAATCCTAAAGATACCACCATCAGAAGGCCTAAAAATTCCTCATATGGGATGGAATTCCATCGAAATCAATCCAAAATCAAGATTATTTACAGGAATTCCCAATGAATCTTATGTGTATTTCGTACATTCTTATTATCTTTTAGCTGATGATGAAGGTATCGTAGCTGCAACGACAGAGTATTCAACGCACATTCATGCAGCTGTTGAGAGTGGTAATATATTTGCTTGTCAGTTTCATCCTGAAAAAAGTAGTAGTTTAGGTCTTAAGATATTAACGAATTTTGCTAACTTAGGTAAGGAGGTAAACGAATGCATACAAAAAGAATTATACCATGCCTAGATGTAAAAAATGGAAGAGTCGTTAAAGGAACTAATTTTGTTGATTTAAGAGATGCAGGGGATCCTGTTGAAGTTGCCACCATGTATGATAAATCTGGTGCAGATGAAGTCGTTTTTTTGGATATTACTGCGTCTAGTGATGGTAGAAATACTACGATTGATTTGGTTCGTAAAGTCGCTGAGAGATTATTTATTCCATTTACGGTTGGCGGTGGAATTAGAACAGTTGATGATTTTAAAGTCCTATTAAGAGAAGGTGCCGATAAGATTTCAATTAATTCAGCGGCGATTATGAATCCTAATCTAATTAGTGAAGCAGCTGATAAGTTTGGAAGTCAGTGCGTTGTTGTTGCAATCGATGCAAAGAGACGTGCGGATGGTTCTGGATGGAACATTTTTAAAAATGGTGGTCGTATAGATATGAACATGGATGCCGTTGAATGGGCTATGAAAGCGAATAAACTTGGTGCTGGAGAAATTCTTCTTACAAGTATGGATTGTGATGGAACTAAGACTGGTTACGATAACGAGCTTACGTCTATCATTGCAAATAATGTTTCAATTCCAGTAATCGCTTCTGGCGGAGCTGGTAATATGGAACATTTTTATGAAGCATTTACAATTGGCAACGCTGATGCTGCGCTTGCTGCCTCACTTTTCCATTTTAAAGAACTTGAAATCAGTGAACTAAAACAATATTTAAAAGAAAAAGGACTTCCAATGAGAATTGTGAAGGAATGTTAGTTTGGAGATGAATTTATGCCACCTATAAGTAATGACTGGTTAGAACCATTAAAAAAAGAATTTGATAAATCATATTATAAAGAATTATATAAAAAGATTGTGACTGAATATGATAATAAAATGCAGATATTTCCTGATTCAGATGATATATTTAATGCATTTCACTTTACACCTTTGAGTGAAGTGAAGGTTGTGATTTTGGGACAAGATCCATACCATAATATTGGGCAGGCTCACGGTTTGTGCTTTTCAGTAAAACCAGAGGTCGCAACTCCACCATCTCTTGTTAATATCTATAAAGAACTTAGAGATGATTGCGGCTGTTATATACCGAACAATGGATACTTAAAGAAATGGTCTAAACAGGGTGTATTAATGCTCAATACAGTATTGACTGTCAGGGCACATGAAGCAAATTCGCATAAAGGATGGGGATGGGAGCAATTTACAGATGCCGCTATTGAAGTCCTTAATAAAATAGATCGACCAATTGTATATATTCTTTGGGGAGCACCAGCACAGAAGAAAAAATCTATGCTGAATAATCCAAAACATCTTATTTTAATGGCACCACATCCAAGTCCATTGTCATCTTATAGAGGATTCTTTGGTAGTAAACCATTTAGTCAAACCAATGAGTTCCTTAGAAATAATGGAATTAAGGAAATTGATTGGCAAATTGAAAATATTTAAGTTTATAATATATGAGAACTAATCGATTTGATTAGTTTTTTTTATAGGTTTCTTTTTTATTTGAAGTTGACATTTGTGATAAATTGAATTATATTAAATTAATTCATATAGATTTAAAAGCGATGAAAAGAAAAGTAAAAAATGATAGAAGTTACAGAGAGTCCTAATTGGTGAGAAGGGATATGAACGTTATTTTTGAAAATGGTCTTGGAGCCGCGCACCGACTACATATTATGTATAGGCTGCGACGGGTGCACCCGTTATAGTGCAAGGCTATCGATGTATCATTTTATATCTGTAGTTAGTAAGGCTTATATCGAAAGGTGTAAGTGAATTTGAGGTGGTAACACGGAGCAATAGCTTTCGTCCTTGAAAATAATATTTTCGGAGGTGGGGCTTTTTTTATTGTGATTTATTAATCCACGTTAGTTATCAAATCAAATTTCAAAGGAGAGATCTAATTTATGAAAAAGAAAATTTTAATCGGAGGTGCATGGCCATATGCAAATGGTTCATTGCATATAGGGCATATTGCAGGATTATTACCTGGGGATGTGATTGCTAGATTTCATCGTGCAATTGGAAATGATGTATATTATGTTTCAGGAAGTGATTGCCACGGAACACCAGTATCGATTAGGGCAAAAAAAGAAGGAAAGACACCACAAGAAATAAGTGACACATATCATGAAGAATTTTGTGACTGCTTTTCTAAGTTAGGATTTAGCTATGACTTATATGGAAAGACTTCTCAGAAAGAACATAAAGAATTTGTAAAAGAATTTCATAAAAAGCTTTATAAATCTGAATATGTATATGAAAAGACTGTTCCACAAGCATTTTGTAAGATATGCAATCAGTTTTTGCCAGATCGTTTTGTAGAGGGCGTTTGCCCTAAATGTGGTGGAAAGGCTAGAGGTGATCAATGCGATATATGTGGAACTGTTTTAGAACCTGAACAACTAATAGAAGCTAGATGTTCTATTTGCGGGAATAAACCAATTTTTAAAGATGCAAAGCATTTATATATCTCGATCACAAAACTGCATCAAGAATTAAAAACCATGGTAGATTCTCACCCAAACTGGCGCAAAAATGCAATTGCATTTACAAATCGCTATATTGAAGAAGGACTTAAGGATCGTGCACTCACCAGAGATTTAAATTGGGGGATTGATGTCCCTAAAGAAGGCTATGAAGGAAAGAAAATATATATTTGGGCAGAAAATGTTTTAGGATATTTATCAATGAGTTCTATTTTAGCAAATGAAAGAGGAGTAGCATTCGAGGAACTATGGGGATGCAATGCAAAACATTATTATGTGCATGCAAAGGATAATATACCATTTCATACGATAATATTGCCATCATTGCTAATAGCAGAAGGGGATGGATACCATCTTCCAGACGAAATAATTTCAAATGAATATCTAACATTAGAAGGGCGAAAAATATCTACAAGTCAGAACTGGGCAATATGGGTTAAAGATATTGTTGATAGATACAATCCTGATGCAATAAGATATTTTATGATTGCAAATGGACCAGAAAAAAGAGATGCGGATTTTTCTTTGAGAGAATTTATAAATAGTAATAATGGAGAACTTTTAGGAGCATATGGTAATTTTGTTAATAGAACAATCGTGTTTGTTCGAAAGTACTTTGATGGGGCGGTGCCAGGTGGTATTTTAAATATCGAAATCCAGAAAAAAATTGAAACTATCTATAAGGAAACAGCAAATTTAATTGAAACTGGAGATTTAAAAGAGGCGATTGAGGTAATATTTGATTTTATACGTTATGCAAATAAATACTTTGATACTGCATCACCGTGGGTCACTAGAAATACAGATATGCCAGAATGTAAAAATACGATTTTTAACTGTATTCAAATTATTTCTAACTTATCAATATTACTTGCTCCATTCTTACCATTTTCATCTAAAAAAATAGCAAACTGGCTAAATATCACGAATGATTGGAAAGTTCAGTTTATTAAGCCGGGTTATCTGATTCCTGAAACAGAAATCCTTTTTGAGCGAATAGACAAATTTATAATATAAGAAGAAAATATCCCTAAAAAATTATATTTATATTGCATCATATTGAATTATAGAATACAATGGATTATAGTTTGACAATTATCGAAACGAGGTAGGCATGAACACGAAACAATTAGCAAGAATTCATAAGGCTTTATCCAATGAAAATCGTCTAGAAATATTCTTGAGTATTCTGAAGTATGAGCAAAAAGATTTTGAAGCCACACCAGATTGTATCATGCAAAAAATTAGGAAAAATCTATGTATTGGAGCTCCAACTGTATCACATCATTTAAAAGAACTTAGTGATGCTGGGTTGATTTTTACGACAAAAAATGGTAAGTATTTAGTGGCAATTGTAAATAAGGATATTATAGAAGAATTAAGTAATGAATTTAACTTTTCGGGAATGAATCAATAGATGATTTCCCGAAAAATTTAAAATATTAATTCGATATATATCAAACTGTAAAACAAAAATAGGCAAGCCAAAAGAATGGAGAATATAATGAGTAAAGTAATATATTATTTTAGTGGGACTGGAAACAATATTGCAGTTGCAAAAGGGTTGTGTGATAATATTCTAGATATGGAGATGTATCCGATCACCGATTTACTTGAAAACAAAGTGATCAATGAGAAATATGATTTGGTAGGATTTTCAGTGCCATCTTATTTTTCACATATACCACCCGTTGTATCTGAATGTATAAAGAATTTACAATTCACTAATGATCAAAAAGTATTTTCGATTATCGGGTGTGGGGGTAATAGAGGACATGCGACAGAGGATATTAGGCAGTTAGTTGAATTGAGTGGAAAAGAAGTAAATTATGAATATATGATAATATTTCCAGGTAATTACATTCTTTCATATAATGCATTTCCAAAGTGGTATCAAAACACAGTCATGAAAATTTCAAGGAAGAAGATACATAAAATATCTAAGCAATTGTTAGAACTCAAAGAGAATAAGCAGCTTGGGAAAGGCTTGTTTTATAGAACAAAATATGAAGAATCTCTGCAAAAAAGCATTCAAAAATATAGCCAGATAGGTCTTGAATACACGGTTAGTAATGAATGCTCAAAATGTACACAATGCATACAGGTATGTCCTGTAAATAATATTACGATGGAAAGTGGTCAGATAAAATTCGGTCCAAATTGCCAACAATGTATGGCATGTATTCAGTGGTGTCCTAATAAAGCAATTGATTATAAGAAGATTGCGAAAGACAGAACACGTTATCATCATCCAGATATTTTGGTGGAAAACATGATTGGTTAAGAGATGGTATGAATAGATATATAGCAATATTTCATTGAAAATTGATTGACTTATAATAATCATTCATATATAGTTGGGAAAATGGGCAATACTTTGTAAGTAAATTAGTAAAAGTTAAATTGTTTAAAAAATAGGAGTGGAGTGAGAAAATAAAATGCTTGAATTAAAAAACATAAGAAAGACCTATAAGATAGGCGATATTGAAACGAAGGCATTAGACGATATTAGCGTTGCGTTTAGGCAAAAGGAATTTGTCGCAATTCTTGGTACAAGTGGTTCAGGTAAGACGACCTGTCTTAACATCATTGGTGGACTAGATAGATATGATTCTGGTGAATTAATTATAAAGGGTAAGAAAACATCTGACTTTAAGGATAAAGATTGGGATGCTTACAGAAATAATTCGGTTGGGTTTGTATTTCAAAGTTATAACTTGATTTTGCATCTTAGTATTGTTGCAAATGTTGAACTTGGTATGACGCTAAGCGGCGTTTCTTCTGAAAAGAAGCATAAAAGGGCATTAGAGGTATTAGAACAAGTCGGACTAAAAGAGCATTTGCATAAGAAACCGAATCAATTATCGGGCGGCCAGATGCAAAGGGTTGCAATTGCAAGAGCTCTAGCAAATGACCCAGAGATTCTACTGTGCGATGAACCAACAGGTGCACTTGATACGACTACAAGTATTCAGATTATGGATTTGATCAAGGAAGTTGCAAAAGATAGACTTGTTATTATGGTAACACATAATCCGGACATTGCTGAGCGTTATTCAGATAGAATAATTAATTTTCAAGATGGAAAAATTGTTTCTGATAGTAATTCGTATCAGGAAGAAGCTAAAGATGATATGTTTAATTTGAAAAAGACAAGTATGAGCTTTTATACAGCTTTGAAACTTTCATTTAATAATATTAGAACAAAAAAAGGTAGAACATTCTTGACAGCATTTGCATCAAGTATTGGAATTATTGGGATTGCTGTTATTTTGAGCCTTTCCACTGGATTTAAAACGCAGATTTTAAAATTCCAGAATGATGCATTGGCAGAATTTCCAATTATGATAACGCAATCAACGACGCAAATGAGTACAGAAGATATCAAAAGTATGAAAGAAGAGATGAAAGATAAAATGATGGGTACAGTTGAATATGAAAATACTGATAAAGTATATTTGTATGATTCTACACAGAATAATTTCATCCATAAAAATGTATTTACAGATGAATATATGGACTATTTAAATAAGATTGATCCAGATATTTGTAGCAGTATCGGAAGTACAAGAATTGTTTCTATGAACTTGGTTCGTAAGGTTGATGGAAATGTAATACCAGTAACATTAAAAGCTTCTGGTTCTGAAATAAATAATAATAGCAATAGCAGCGATCAAGGTACAAATAATACAATGACAAGTACGGATGGGATTGGCCTCACTTCATATCCAGAAGTACTAAAAGAGGGAGAAGAACCTTATTTAAAGAAAAATTATGATTTAATTGAAGGTGCTTATCCGGAAAGTGTTACTGACTTAGTACTTGTAATTGATACGAAAAATCGTGCTGATTATACAATCTTAAAAGCACTTGGATTTAATACGGAAAATGTTGATACAATTAAACTGAGTGACATTGTTGGGACCGAATTTAAAATCGTTTCTAATAACGACTTTTATGTGAAGACTGCATTTGGTTCATATCTACCTGGAACAGATTATAATACAATGTATAATTCTTCAAATAGCATCACTGTGAAAGTAACAGGGGTTGTTCGTCTAAAACCAGACGTTAGCATCGGTTTACTAGGCACTGGTATTGCATATAGTGATGAGTTATCAAAGCTAGTCATTAACAGTGCAATTGATTCTGAAATTGTGAAGTCACAAGAATCTAGTAACAAAAATGTTATGACAATGGAGGACTTAGATGCAGAAAAAAAGAGTACCTTTTTATCATATCTAGGTGGAAATGCAACTCCTTTTATGATTATGGTATTTCCGGATGACTTCAATGATAAAGATGCTGTGATTGCCTACTTAGATGCATATAATGCAGATAAGGATGTTAAAGATCAGGTCGTCTATACAGATTTGGCTAGTTCAATGTCAAGTATGACAGGTGGAATTATGGATGGTATTACAATTGTTTTAGTTGCATTTGCAGCAATTTCACTTGTTGTAAGCTTGATTATGATATGTATCATTACTTATACATCTGTATTAGAACGTACAAAGGAGATTGGAATCCTACGTGCATTAGGTGCAAGAAAGAAGGATATTACTCGCGTATTTGATGCTGAAACATTTATCCTCGGAATATTCTCGGGAGTCCTTGGGGTATTTATTGCATGGGCACTTACATTTCCAATTAATTCGATTCTATATAAAATGACTGATCTGAAAAATGTTGCACACTTGCAGGCAGATTACGCTATTATATTAGTATTGATTAGTACACTGCTTACCGTTTTAGGTGGTCATATACCAGCGAAGATGGCTTCAAGAAAAGATGCAGTTGAAGCATTAAGAAGTGAATAAA
>Ga0302173_10000479_pt1 | contig 21588 bp, 18 predicted proteins | sample I_Fen_N3_1_FD_198785 | JGI IMG/M metagenome (GOLD analysis project Ga0302173, IMG submission 198785) | Peat permafrost microbial communities from Stordalen Mire near Abisko, Sweden - I_Fen_N3_1 | ecosystem: Environmental > Terrestrial > Soil > Wetlands > Permafrost | place: Sweden: Abisko... | reverse complement strand
CGCGCAAAGTGGTGTCAAAAATTTGAACTTTCTCTCTATTCATATTCATTTATTTAATGTAATTTCACATCTTGATAACAAATATATATTGTACTTCATCAGTACGAAATTCATTTTAATGAAATTATACTGTTCATAAAACAATTTATAACGTATTAAATAACTAAAAACCAATAAGTTACATTATTATATTTTACAATGGCTAACCATCAAAAAGATTTTTTATTTGTATTAATAAAGTCCCTTTCTAAGTCTGAAAAAAGACAGTTTAAGATTTTTGCAAGCCGTTTAGAGACAAGTTCAAATACTAAATTCATCGAATTGTTTAATATTTTAGATAAATCTGAAAACTACGATGAAAAGCTTATCCTAAAGAGCGGAATTATCAAGAAAGTACAGTTATCTAACTTAAAATCATACTTATACAAACAAATATTAGTGAGTATTCGATTGAATATTCCAAGTCAGAACATTCGATATCAATTGCGTGAACAAATAGATTTTGCAGTAATTCTTTATAATAAAGGATTATACAAACAAAGTTTAAAGATTTTGGACAAAACTAAAATCGTTGCTCTCGAAAATGATGAAAAATATATGGCGTATGAAATTGTAGAATTCGAAAAACTAATCGAATCGCAATATATTACCCGAAGTATTCAAGGACGTGCCGACGAACTGGTTATTCAGGCAAAGGAATTGAATTACAGAAATACTATTTCAAGTAAATTATCTAATTTATCGCTTCAGTTGTACGGAATTATGTTAAAAACAGGTTACGTAAAAAGTGATGAAGAATATAAATATATTGATGATTATTTTAATAAACACATTGCAAAATTAGACGAAAGCAAATTTGGTTTCCGCGAAAAATATTGGTTTTACAATGCCAATTTATGGAGAAGTTTCTTGGTTCAGGATTTTTTAGCGAGCTATAAATATGCTTACAAATGGGTTAGATTATTTTATGACAACCCCAATATGATTATTCAGAATCCGGTATTTTTCTTAAAAGGAAATCACTACTTTTTAGAATCGCTGTATATGCTTAAATACAAATCTAATTTCAAAAAATACTTAACGCTTTTAGAGGAAACTATCGAAGATCCTAAATTCCCTGTAAACGACAACATTGCATCTCTATCATTTTTATATGTTTATAACAATAAGTTAAACTTACATATTCTGGAAGGAACTTTTGCTGAAAGCGAATATCTGATTCCTGAGATACTTGAAAAGATAAAAATACACAGCGAACATCTTGACGAACACCACGAGATGTTGTTTTATTATAAAATTGCTTCTATTTACTTTGGTAACGAAAAGTATAACGAATGTATTTATTATCTGGACAAAATTATCAATAACAAAAACTTGTCTATGCGCGAAGATTTAATGTGTTTTGCCAGACTTTTGTCGTTAATTACACATTATGAATTAGGCAAAGATTATTACCTTGAAAATCATCTAAAAAACACTTATAAGTTCTTGTTGAAAATGAACGACTTACACGAAGTTCAAAAAGAAATCATCAAGTTCTTAAAAAATCTAAACAATTTCTATCCTGCCGATATTAAAAAGGAATTTATCAAAATGCGTTTGCGTTTTATAGAGTTAGAGAAAAATACCTACGAAAAAAGAGCTTTCTTATATTTAGACATTATTTCGTGGCTTGAAAGTAAAATTGAGAACCGTAAAATTGCTGATATTATTAAAGAGAAAGCAAAATTGAGTAGCCGATAAAAAATAAAAAGCAATACTAAAATTCCAAATTCCAAGATATAGTAAACCCAACAGTTTTTTTTGAAATCTGCCGGGTTTACAATTATAAAAAATCCCAAATTCCTACCGAAGCCTCGAGATTGGAATTTGGGATTTTTAAAGCTTAAAATTTAAACAAACTTTATTCAATAATATTAGAACTTGTTACATAGAAGTTTTTATCAACTTCCAGCGTTCTTTTATCGCTACTTGTTTTTTCAGATTTCCATTCTGTCGTTGGCTTTAACCACATTTCTTCACCATTTAAAGTTACTTTAACCGGCATATCAAATTTAGCAACGCAATTTGTCCAATGATAGCCAAAAGTTCCATTTTTAAAAATATATTCAAAAACAGGAATTTGAGTAGTAGTTAAATATTGCGCAAATACTCTATTAAAGTTAATTCCAGATTGTGTATTGATATAATCCTGAATTTGTTGAGATGTAACCGTTTGATGATAAAAAGTCTTATTTAAACCCCTTAAAATTGATTTCCATTTAGCATCGTCATTTACAATTTGACGCATGGTGTGCAACATATTAGCTCCCTTTGGGTACATATCGCCAGATCCTTCATTATTTACATCATAATGACCAATGATTGGTTTATCGTTTTCAATGATTTTTCGGCAGCCAATAACATATTCTGCACCAGCATCTTTTCCGTAATAGTATTCCAAGAAAAGACTTTCAGAATAGTTGGTAAAACTCTCATGAATCCACATATCAGCAATATCTTTATACGTAATATTGTTTGCAAACCATTCGTGACCAGATTCGTGAATAATGATAAAATCAAATTTTAGTCCCCAGCCAGTTCCACTTAAATCACGTCCTAAATAACCATTTTTAAAGCCATTTCCGTACGTAACACTACTTTGATGTTCCATACCTAAATATGGCGCTTCGACCAATTTATAACTATCTTCGTAAAAAGGATAAGGACCAAACCAATTTTCAAATGCTTTCAACATTCTTGGCACATCTTTAAACTGTTCTTTGGCAACCGCCAAATTATCTCTCAAAACGTAATAACTACAATCTAAATCACCTTTTTCCCCTTTATACTTCTCAGAGAAATTAACATAATCGCCAATATTAATATTTACACCATAATTATTAATTGGGTTCGAAACATACCAATTGAATGTTTTAGTGCCGTCTTTCTCTTTTTTAACGCTTTGTAATCTTCCATTCGAAACATCAGTCAAATCTCCCGGAACATTTACACTAATCAACATATTCTCCACTTCGTCGTACATATGATCCTTACACGGCCACCAAACACTAGCGCCTAATCCCTGACATGATGAAGCAATAAAATCTTTACCATTTTTATCTTTTTTCCAAGTAATTCCGCCATCCCAAGGTGGTTTAATCGCTTCTTTGGGTTTTCCTCCAAATGAAATTAAAATTTCTTTGGTTTCGCCTACCTTTTGAGCAGCAGTTAATTTAATAAAAAACGCATTTCCGTCTCTTTCAAATTTCAACTCTTTGCCATCTTGAGTTACTTTATAAATCTGCATTGGTTGCTGCAAATCAATTTGCATTTTATTATAAGTGCTCAAAACGGTATAACGAACTGTATTTGATCCCGTAATAGTTTTCTCTTTAGGATTTACTTTCACATCTAAATGATAATACTTTAAATCCCACCAAGCGCGCTCTTTTGTAATGCTTCCGCGTAAAGTATCCTGATGCGTAAAAACCGTTTCAGACTTGTTTAAAAGTCCTTGCGCGTTGGCTGTAAAACCAAATAAAAAGGCGGTTAAAGCGCCACAGAAGTATTTTTTCATACTCAGTAAATATTTTCTTTTATTGAAATAATTAAGATTTTAAAACCCTATCTAACTTAAACAAATGTAAACATTCGAATCAAGTTATAAATGCTTTTACAAAAGCTATTCAGAAAAAATAATGTTAAAATTTGCTTATTCTTCTGTATTTTAGCGAATCAAATTCATTTATTCTATTTATGAAAACAAGTAAAATCATTGGAATTTTAGCCTTAATATGTTCGATCACAAGTTATGCGCAAACTATTCCAATTCATAAAACTAGCTCAAAAATAAACATTGATGGAGATTTATCAGATTGGAAAACTCCATTTTTAGGTCCGTTTGTAATTCATGATTCCGGACAAAAAGCTTCCCAAAATACTATGGTTTCACTTTCTTGGAATGACGAAAACCTGTACATCGCTTATCGCTCTACAGATTCTAAAATCATTGGAAAATCTCAAAAAAAAGATGCACAGATTTTTAATACCGATGATTTAGTCGAAATATTTCTAGATCCAGATGGTGATGGACAGAATTATATCGAAATAGGTGTAAATGCTTTTTCGACGAATTATGATATGCTGCTTAAGTGCATTTCGCCAAATTGCGGTGGCTGGAATACTTCTATAACTTTTGATATTTCAGGATTAGAAACGGCGAGTAAAATAACTCCCAAAGGATTTAATACCGAAATTAAAATTCCGTTTTCGAGTTTGCAAACTATTAAAAATGGTAATTTCAAGAAGCCAAAAACTGGAACGAAATGGAGAGGAAATGCTTTTAGAATCGATTACGGTAACACTACAGAATACCTTGCATTAAAGCCTTATAAAAGTTTAAGCTTTGGATTTCATCAACCAAAGGAATTTGCTGTTTTTGAGTTTATGCAGTAAAGTGTTTAAGCATTTATTGGTAAATTGTTTAACCGCATAGTTCATCATCATGAAGAATTAGAGACCTCCGTAAGAAACTCCGTAGACCATTGTAATTAATGAGCATATCACACAGATTCGCCTTTTGAAAACATGGATTTATTTGGATTTTTTATTCTTATTTTTTGTTAATCTTTAATTGGGAAACTCCGGTATCAAATTAAATTTAACTTCAGAATAGTACAAACCCATAGGAGCTAAAAATTTAAAAACCATATTATCTTCTTTCATTTTATAAATTTCAAAAATAGATTTATTGGATTGAAAGTGAATATTTTGTAAAAACCGATCATTTAGATCTCCATAAACTTTATACGTTTGCAAAAACATAGAGATTCCTTCTTTTAAGACTTGAGGATTAGTAAACTCTTTTGGAAGAAATATATTTATAAAAGAATCATTGTCTATGTATATTTCTCCAGTGCTGCCATTAATTGTGCTATAATTACCGTAAGGCGTTTTTTCTAAAAACAAAATTAATCTCTGACCAGTTTTTAACTCTTTAATTCTTGGATCACAAATCCATTCCTTCCAGATTGCAACCTTAATTTTTAACGGTGATTTTCCTTTTACAAACTGACTTATTGTAAATTCGTATTCATTCTTTGAAACTTTAGAAATTTTTCCATCAACAATTAAATCTGCTTTTGCAATAACAATTGAATATGGCAATTCATGTTTTTTGAATCCATAGTTTAAAGTTGGAAGCAAAAATAAAAACAGACACACAAATAGTTTCATAAGACTTATGCTTTTAGCTAAAATAATACTTTTTTGTCAAACTGAGCGAAGTCGAAGTCCCACAAAGTGATTCTGCCGACTAGACTTCGACTTCGCTCAGTCTGACAATATTATTAGAAATCAAAAATCTAACTATTACTTCTGGCGTTGCTTCAAAACATCAACAACGTCATTCAATTGAAATCCTTTTGCTTGTAATAAAATCAAGTAATGAAACAATAAATCAGCGCTTTCACTCAAGAATAAATCATCATTATCATCTTTGGCTTCAATAACAACTTCTACAGCTTCTTCACCAACTTTTTGAGCAATTTTATTGATTCCTTTTTCGAATAATGACGCAACATAACTCTTCTCAGAATCAGCATTTTCTCTTCTGGTTTTAATTGTGTCTTCTAATTGCGAAATGAAACCGTAATTTGCTGCATTTTCTTCTTGCCAGCATGTATCTGCACCTGTGTGACATGTTGGACCTACAGGTTTTGCCTGAATTAAAAGTGTATCGCCATCGCAATCATTTTTAATGCTTACCAGGTTCAAAAAGTTACCACTCTCCTCACCTTTTGTCCAAAGTCTTTGTTTTGAACGGCTAAAGAAAGTAACCTTTTGTGTTTCTATTGTTTTCTGAAGCGATTCTTCGTTCATGTATCCCAACATCAAAACATTTTTTGTTTCTGAGTCCTGAATAATTGCGGGAATTAATCCGTGCGCGCTTTTTATATTTATATTCATAGTAATTTTTAGATTTTAGAGTTCCGATTTTAGATTTCTTAACTCTTTAATTTTAGATTAAATCTTATGTCTTGCTTCTATTTTCTTGACTCTTTTCCTAAAGTCTAACTTCAATACCATTGCTTCTCAGTTCCTCCTTCAAAGTTTTGATCTCTATTTCTTTAAAGTGAAAAACGCTTGCTGCCAAAGCTGCATCAGCCTTTCCTACTTTAAAAGAATCTACGAAATGCTGAATATTTCCAGCTCCTCCCGAAGCGATAATTGGAATATTAATCAACGTTGACAATTTAGCCAAAGCTTCGTTTGCAAAACCATTTTTGGTTCCATCATTATCCATTGAAGTGAATAAAATTTCGCCTGCACCGCGTTCTGCGACTTCAACAGCCCAATCAAATAAATTTAATTCAGTTGGTACCTTTCCGCCTACTAAATGCACGATCCATTGTCCGTCAATTTGCTTAGCATCTATCGCCACAACAACGCATTGACTTCCGAATTTCTGAGCTAAATCATTAATTAACTGCGGATTTTTTACTGCCGATGAATTGATTGAAACCTTATCAGCTCCGTTATTCAATAGAATTTCAACATCTTCAACAGACGAAATTCCACCGCCAACTGTAAACGGAATGTTGATTTTTTCAGCCACGCTTCGTACCATATTAACCAACGTTTTACGTCGTTCTTCTGTTGCCGAAATATCCAAAAAAACCAATTCATCAGCTCCTTCAGCCGAGTAAATTTCTGCCAATTCAACCGGATCTCCCGCATCGCGCAAGTCAACGAAGTTAACACCTTTTACAGTTCTTCCGTTTTTTATATCTAAACAAGGTATGATTCTTTTTGCTAACATTTTTTAAATGTGTCAATTTGAGAATTTGATAATTAGATAATTTTAAGCTCAATGCAAATAATTATCTAATTGACTAATTATCTCATTTACTAATTATATAATTTTCTAATTGTTTTAAGGTAATTCTTCCTTCGTAAATTGCTTTTCCTATAATTGTTCCTTCACAGCCTAATTCGGCTAATCTTGGCAATTCGTCAAAAGTAGAAATTCCTCCTGAAGCGATTAATTTTACACCTTTGGCTTCACTAAGTATTTTTTCATACAAATCGAAACTTGGCCCTTGAAGCATTCCGTCTTTTGCAATATCGGTACAAATAACGTATTGAATTCCTTTTGTTTGATAATCCTGAATAAACGGAATTAAATCTTCATTTGATTCTTCTAACCAACCCGAAACGGCTATTTTTTCGTCTTTCGCATCGGCTCCCAAAATAATTTTATCTGAACCATATTCTGAAATCCATTTTTCAAAAATTACTCTATTTTTAACCGCAATACTTCCGCCAGTTATCTGGCTTGCACCACTTTCAAAAGCAATTCTCAAATCATCATCTGATTTTAAACCACCTCCAAAATCGATTTGCAGGCTTGTTTGCGAAGCAATTTGTTCTAATATTTTATAGTTCACAATCTTACTCGATTTTGCCCCGTCAAGATCTACTAAATGTAAAAATTCGATTCCGTGTGCTTCAAAAGATTTTGCTACTTCAAGTGGATTTTCATTGTAAATTATTTTAGTATCATAATCTCCTTTTGATAAACGAACGCATTTTCCGTCAATGATATCTATAGCTGGTATTATTCTCATTTATTTAAGTCTTAAAGTTTGAAAGTCAAAAGTTTAAAAAACCTTTAATTTCAAATTATATTTTTAAAAAGTTTTCTAATATTTTCTCTCCAACAGCACCACTTTTTTCAGGGTGAAATTGCGTTCCATAAAAATTATTTTTCTTTAAAGCCGATGCGTATTCAAGTTCATAATTCGTTACAGCTATAGCTTCATCGCAATTTGGGGCGTAAAAACTATGAACCAAATACATAAACTCATTTTCAGAAATTCCTTTAAACAAATCTGATTTTAAATCATAAATTTGATTCCATCCCATTTGAGGCACTTTTACTTTTGAAGTGAATTTAATCACATCAACATCAAAAATATCTAAACCTTTTGTATTTCCTTCTTCAGATGATTTGCACATCAATTGCATTCCTAAGCAAATTCCCAAAACGGGTTGTTTTAAAGTTGGAATCAAACTATCCAAACCACTTTCTTTGAGTTTTTTCATAGCCGAACTTGCTTCGCCAACTCCCGGAAAAATTACTTTATCTGCTGCTTGAATTTCTTCTGGATCATTACTCAAAACAGCTTTAAAACCAAGCCTTTCAATAGCAAACATTATACTCTGAATATTTCCCGCTCCGTAATTTATAATTACTATTTTCATTCGTTTTTGTTTCAGGTTTCAAGTTTCAGGTATCAAGTTGCTACAAAACTTGAAACTTGAAACTTGAAACAATTTGTAACATTACTACAACATCCCTTTCGTCGAAGGCAAAATCATTTTTTCTGTATCTCTTTTTACAGCTACTTTTATAGCTTTTGCAAAAGCTTTAAAAATCGCCTCAATTTTATGGTGTTCATTTGTTCCTTCTGCTTTTATATTGATATTTGCTTTGGCGCCGTCAGAAAACGATTTAAAGAAGTGATAAAACATCTCAGTTGGCATTTTCCCAACCATTTCGCGTTTAAATTCCGTTTCCCAAACCAACCAGTTTCTTCCTCCAAAATCAATTGCGACTTGAGATAAACAATCGTCCATCGGTAAACAGAAACCATAACGCTCAATTCCTAGTTTATTTCCTAATGCTTTTGCAAAAACTTCTCCTAGTGCAATTGCAGTATCTTCGATGGTGTGGTGTTCATCAACTTCAAGATCGCCTTTTACCAGAATTTCCAGGTCCATTTGGCCGTGACGCGCAATTTGATCTAACATATGGTCAAAAAAAGCAATTCCTGTCTCGATTTTACTTTTTCCGGTTCCGTCTAAGTTCAAATTGATATAAATATCCGTTTCATTGGTTTTGCGAGTAATCGAAGCTGAACGTGCTTCCAGTTTCAAAAACTCATAAATTTCTTTCCAACTCATGGTTTGAAGAATAATCGTTTCGTCTAACTCTTCACGTTTCGAAGATATTTCATTGCTACCAATTCCGTCATTGTCATTGATGAAAATTGCTTTTGATCCTAGGTTTTTAGCCAATTCAACATCTGTCAAACGGTCTCCCAAAACAAAAGAGTTTTCTAAATCATATTCCGGATTATTCAAATATTTGGTCAACATTCCGGTTCTTGGTTTGCGTGTTGGCGCATTATCTTCTGGAAAAGATCTATCGATAAATATATCATCAAATAAAACTCCTTCATTTTCGAAGGCTTTTAAGATAAAATTCTGCGTTGGCCAAAAAGTATCTTCAGGAAAACTATCCGTTCCTAATCCGTCTTGATTCGTTACCATTGCTAATTCGTAATCCAACTCGCTGGCAATTTTAGCCAAATATTGAAAAGCTTTTGGATAAAATTCTACTTTCTCTAATGCATCTAATTGATAATTTTCAGGTTCTAACACAATCGTTCCGTCACGATCGATAAAAAGTACTTTTTTCATAGTTTATATTTTTGTTCTGCCACAGATTAAAATGATTAAAAATGATTTTTTATTCCTTGTCTTTATTTTCTTGCCACGAATTTCTCGAATTTTCACGAATTGAATTAGTGAAATTCGTAAAATTCGTGGCGGAAATAATCTATTTAATCTATATAATCTGTGGCAAAAAAACTTTACTTGCTTTGCGCTTATATTTTTACTTTAATAACTTCAATTCTTTAATCAAAACGGCATTTTCCTCTGGAATTCCAATCGTAAAACGCAGGCAATTTTCACATAAAGGCTGAGTTGTTCTATTGCGAATTACAATACCTTTTGCAATTAATTGATCGTATCTTTTATTAGCGTCATCAACTTTTACTAAGACAAAATTAGCTTCAGTTGGATATATTTTTTCAACAAAACTTACTTCAAGTAAGACTTTAAGTAACTTCTCTCTTTGCTCAATAATAGAAGCAATTTCCTGCTTTATTTTATCTGAATCATTCAATCTAAGAATAGCTCTTTGTTGTGTTAATTCATTTACATTGTAAGGTGGTTTAATTTTATTTAGAACCGAAATTACTGCTTCGGAACCATAACAAATTCCTAAACGAATTCCTGCTAAACCGTACGCTTTTGATAAAGTCTGCGTAATAACCAAATTTGGATATTCATCAATTTCTGTCAACCAACTTTCTTTGTCTGAAAAGTCAATATAAGCTTCGTCTATTACAACTAAACCTTTAAAATTCTGCAATAATTTCACCACACTTTCATCCGAAAAAGAATTTCCGGTTGGGTTATTTGGCGAACATAAAAAGATGATCTTTGTATTGGCATCAACAGCATCTAATATCTTTTCGACTTGTGGCTGAAAATCTGTCGAAAGTAAAACTTCTCTATTTTCTACCGCATTGATATTCGCAAGAACACTATACATTCCGTATGTTGGTGGTAACGAAATAATATTGTCAATTTTTGGCTCACAAAATGCTCTAAAAAGTAAATCCAGAACTTCATCACTTCCGTTTCCTAATAAAATCTGACTTGATTTTACGCTGTTATTCTTGGCTAAAATCGCTTTAACTGAATTCTGTTGTGGATCTGGATAGCGATTTACTCCATTTTGAAAAGGATTTTCATTAGCATCCAAAAAAATCATTTCGGCAGTATCAAAATCTTCAAACTCATCACGCGCTGACGAATACGGTTTTAAAATTTTTACGTTTTCACGTGTTATTGTATTTATATCGAATTTCATTTCTTTTTTTATTTTTAAGAGAGGAAAGAGTCAAGATAAAAGAAAAAAGATTTCTCATTTTACTTTACCCTTTTTCCTCATGCTTCTATTCTCTCGCTTCTTGCTTCTTGCTTCTTGCCTCTTTTCTCTTACCTCTTTGCTCTTGATTCTTTCCTCTATAATCTTTATTCTATTCTCTTTTCTCTTTATTCTAAACTCTTCAATCTCAAAGTCACCGCATTTTTATGTGCTTGTAAACCTTCGGCTTCGGCCATAACTTCTATAGCTTTTCCAATATTTTGGATTCCTTTTTCTGATATTTTTTGAAACGTCATCGACTTCATAAAGCTATCCAAATTTACTCCGCTATAATTCTTAGCATACCCATTTGTTGGCAATGTATGATTTGTTCCTGAAGCATAATCTCCAGCGCTTTCAGGTGTATAATTTCCAATGAAAACTGAACCTGCATTTATGATTCCATTGCAATAAAAATCATCAAATTCTGAACAGATAATAAAATGCTCCGGACCATATTCATTGATTAAATCAAGTGCGATTTGGTCGCTTTCAACATAAATCAATTTTGAGTTTTCTATAGCTTTTTTAGCAATATCTTTTCTTGGAAGTTCTTCAATTTGAAGCTGAATTTCTTTTTCTACAGCATCAATTAGCTTTCTGGAAGTCGAAACTAAAATTACCTGACTATCTGTTCCGTGTTCTGCCTGAGATAATAAATCTGAAGCTACAAAAGCAGGAACGGCCGTATCGTCTGCAACTACCAACAATTCTGATGGTCCTGCCGGCATATCAATTGCTACCCCAAATTGCGTTGCCAATTGTTTTGCAACGGTTACAAATTGATTTCCAGGCCCAAAAATTTTATAAACTTTTGGAATTGATTGTGTACCAAAAGTCATCCCTGCAATGGCTTGAATTCCGCCAACTTTTAAAATTTTAGTCACACCACATAAGTTTGCTGCATATAAAATTGCTGGATTTATTTTTCCAGTTTTATCCGGAGGCGAACACAAAACAATTTCTTTACAGCCTGCAATTTCAGCTGGAACTGCTAACATTAAAACTGTAGAGAATAAAGGCGCCGTGCCACCTGGAATGTACAAACCAATTTTTTGAATTGGTCTTTTTTCTTGCCAGCAATTAACCCCCTCTACAGTTTCAACTGAAATTTTTTCTGTTTTTTGAGCTTTGTGAAATTTATAAATATTAGCTTTTGCTAACGCAATAGCTCCTTTTAATTCATCAGAAATCAAACTAATTGCTTCCTGAATCTCAGCAGAAGTAACTTCGTAGTTCTCTAAAGTAATTCCGTCAAAAATTGAAGTGTATTTTGCAACGGCTTCATCCCCTTTTTTCTGAACTTCTTTAAATATTTCTTTTACCGTAACTTCGATATCATCAATAGTTTGGGTTGGTCTTTTTAATATGTCTGACCAGGTTTCTGGTTTTGGATTGTCTATTTTATTCATGCTTTTAAAAATTAAATTAAATTCCAAATGCTGTCTGTATTTTTTAACGCAAAGAACGCAAGGTCTTTTATACTTTGCCTTTACAAGCATAAAGTTCGCAAAGCTGTTGTCAAAGTTTGGAATTTGGAATTTTTGTATTGGATTTTACTTATAGTACCATTTTTTCAATTGGGCAAACTAAAATCCCTTCGGCTCCTGCTTCTTTTAACTTGTCGATTACATCCCAAAATGTATCTTTATCTATTACTGAGTGAACACTGCTCCAACCTTCCTGAGCTAATGGCAAAACGGTTAAACTTCGTAAAACAGGTAAGATTTTACCAATTTCATCGATTTTATCGTTTGGAACATTCATTAGAATGTATTTAGAATTTCTTGCTCTTAAAACAGATTGAATTCTAAATTTTAAAGTATCGATGTGTTTCTGAATTTCTGGCGAAACTTTTGGCGAAACGGCAAGAACCGCTTCACTTTTCAAAATCACTTCAACTTCTTTTAAGTTGTTTTTAAATAGTGTGCTTCCGCTTGAAACAATATCTACAATTGCATCAGCAAGACCTATATTTGGTGCAATTTCTACAGAACCTGAAATTTGGTGAATATCTACTGTTAATCCAAATGAGCTAAAATACTCATTTACTGTATTTGGGTATGATGTTGCAACGCGTAAACCGGCTAAATCTTGTATCGATTTGTATTCGAATGTTTTAGGAACTGCCACTGAAACTTTGCATTTTGAGAAGCCTAGTTTCTGAATTACTTCAATGTGTTTTCCTTTTTCTACTAATAAATTATCTCCTACAATCGCCAGATCTACAACTCCATCGATTAAATATTGTGGAATATCTGAATTTCTTAAATATAAAACTTCTAAAGGAAAGTTTGAAGCTTCGGCTTTTAATTGATCGTTTCCGTTGTTGATCGAAATACCGCAATCTTTTAAGATTTGAATGCTATCTTCGTTTAAACGACCTGATTTTTGAATTGCAATTTTTAACGTACTCATTTTTTTAGTTTTTGTTGGATTAATAGTCTGAGTACAAAGAATTGGTATAAAAAAACCCGTTTGATGTACTCAAACGGGTTTTAAAATATGATGATTTACACGCATATCATTAACACATCGCCTGAGAGCAATAATGAAAATGATGATGATGTAATTGAATAGAAATCATGACTTGGTTTATTTTATAATTCTTTGATTCGGTTGCAAATATACTAGTTAATTTCATAAAAAAGCAATTTTTAATTTAACTTAACGATAGTTTATTGTTAAAAAAAAGCTCAACCCCTTATTTTATTAGATTTTTTAAATTCACGATAACGTTTTCATGTTGTCCTTAAAACTCAAAATTACGGTTGTTCCTACTCCTATTTCGCTCTCAATTTTAAAATCTATATCTAATAATTCTGTGATTCTTTTTACAATTGACAAACCTAATCCGGTTCCTTTAATCTCTGGATGATCTGTAGAATTTGATCTAAAAAATGGACTAAAAACTGATTCTAAATCTTCTTTCGCAATTCCAATTCCATTGTCAGTAATTCTACATATTATTTTATCATTTTGTTTTAAAAGTGAAATTACTAATTCACCATTATCACGATTATATTTAACGGCGTTTGAAATTACATTTCGTATCACTGTAACTAATAAAAAGCTATCCGATTTAATGTAATAATCTTCTTTTGCATCAAAATTAATTTTAATATTCTGACTGTTTATTTTCTCTGAATTCAACTTGAGAACACTCATTAATGTTGCGTTCAAACAAACTGATTCTGCATTTATATTTTTCCTCGAATTTTCAAATCGAGCCAATAATAAAAGCTGATCTACTAACATATTTAGGTGATCAACTTCTTTAACACAGTAGTTTATTTTTTCTTCATACTCTTTACTATCTCGCTGTTTACGTACTAATACTTCAAGTGTTCCTTTAATAACGGTTAGTGGCGTTCTTAATTCGTGCGAAGCATCTGATGTAAATTGTTTTTCACGTTCAATTGCGTATTCGATCCTATTTAACAGATCATTTATTGTCTTAGATAATGTATATAATTCGTCTTTGGTTTTGGGCAAAGGAATTCGCATTTTTAAATTATCTTTTGTAATATTTTCCGAGGTATTTATTATAGCGTTTATAGGTTTTATACTTCTTCCTGCAAAAAAACGTGCTATAAAAAACAGCAATATTAAAATTCCTAAAAAGGAAAGCCCCATAACGTCAAACAAGTTATTAAGCACTACTTTTGAACCTGCCAAAGACATTGCTACTATAACATATCCTATTTTTTTGTTATTGATATGTAACGGAACCTGAATTTGCCTAATAGCATGATTCCCCATTTTGGCATCAAACAACTCAAAATCTGCTACCGAATCATTAAACTCAATGGTTTCCGACTTTAAATTTGGTGCTTTTTCGATTATTTTTTTGTTCAAATCTAAGAACTCTACAAACACTGGATTTACGTCGACAGTATTATGCTCGCGCTCATTCCATTCTTCTTCATCGATAAGTATTATTTTATTTCCTACTTGTTTGATTTCATCCAGATGATTTTGAACTTCGATCTTTATGTTTTCATCAATATGACTGTAAACGGTGTGTTTTACAATCGAATATATAACCGAAAAAACTACTAAAATTAACAAACCTGTGGTGATAATGTAATTTAAGGCAATTCTATTTTTAAAGGAAAGTTGTATCATTTACAGATCGTTAGCGATATATCCTATACCGCGAATTGTTTTGATGTAATCTTCTTCAATTTTTAAATTGAGTTTTTTTCTAATGGCATTCATAAAAACATCAATTACTCCTGTATCGTATTCAAAATTTATTTCCCAAACATCTTTTAAAATTTGGTTTCTGGTACACACTTTACCTTTATTTTGAATTAAATAGGTCAACAATTCAAATTCTCTTTGCGTAAGCGCTACTTCCTCTTCATTTTTGAGAACAATATGCTTAGATAAATCGATTTTAATGGTTCCAAGAGTTAAGACTTCAAGACTTTTCTGATTTCTAAAATGAACTTTAATTCGTTCTACCAACTCTTCAAAACTAAAAGGTTTTTTAATATAATCATTTGCACCTGCCTTTAATCCTTCGATAGTTTCCTGAACCGTATCTTTTGCAGTTAAAAAAATAATTGGGGTTGTTTGGTCTTTTACTCTAATGGCTTTACAGAGATCTAAACCATTTATTTTAGGAAGCATCCAATCTAATAAAATTAAATCAAAATTACGTTCCTGAATAAGTTCAAAACCTTTAGAACCATCATTTGCAGTAGTAATCTGATATCCTTCTTCTTGTAAACCTTGTTGCAAAAACTGAACAATACCTAACTCATCTTCAACTATTAGAATGTGCATTTATTTAATTAATTTAGATTAAAGTATATTTTTATTATCTTCAAAGATAAAAAAATTGAAGTCAGAAACAGTTAAAACCTTCAGAATAACAACTACTAAAACATCTTAAGCAAATATTAAGATAAAGTTAAGTAATAGACAAGTTTAACTCATCCAGAACTAATTTAGAAGGATTATTTTTGCGTAAAAATACCACAAATGAATTTTTACAAGAAATTATCCCCATTTTACAATCTTGCTTTATTTTATTTTGCCGTAAGCTTTATATTACGAATTGTTTTATTCTTTCATCCCATTACGCAAAGCTCTTTTTCGTTTATTGAAAGCCTGAAAATCTTTAGCTTAGGACTTATTTCAGATCTCTTTGTTTTTGTTGTTGCGAGTGTTTTTCTATGGCTGTATTTAATTTTTATTTCTAATTCTAAGTACAATAAACCTTCCGGCTATATCATTCTTGGTGTTTTTTTAGCGTTGTTTATTTATGTGGCTTCAGGTAAAAGTATTGTTACTGAATATGGCGGGGCTTTACCACAAATTGTTTTAATTTTTATTGGAATCAAGACGGCTCTTTCTGCGCTCTTACTTTTTCTTCCAAGACTAAGAGATAAAATTAGATACTGGTTGTTTGCTTTTGTAATATTCTTGTACGTTTTATTAATTCTTCAAAACGGATTAAGCGAGTATTTCTTTTGGAATGAGTTTGGGGTTAAATACAATTTTATTGCTGTAAATTATTTAATATATACCAATGAGGTTATAGGAAACATTATGCAATCATATCCTGTAATTCCTTTATTTTCGGCTTTATTCTTAATAACAGGAATTGTAACTTATTTTATCATTAGACGATCTCGAAATTATATTGATAACATTCCGTCTCTTGCCGAAAAAGTAAAAATTACGGTTGCCTATATTTGTTTATTTGCTATTTCATTAATTGCGATTCCAACTTTAGCAAAAGCAGAAAATTCTAAAAATGTTTTTGTTAATGAATTGCAGGCAAATGGTTTATATAAGTTCTATTTAGCTTTCCAAAATAGTGATCTGGATTATTTTAAGTTTTACAAAACGCTTCCAAACGAAGAGGCTTTTACATTGCTTAAAAAACAATTACCTAACATTTCCGGACTTAGCTCGAAACGAATGATTACGGCTGATTCTCTTGAAAATCATAAAAATGTGGTTTTAATTACTATAGAAAGTTATAGTGCTGAGTTTATGAAAATGTATGGAAACGATCAAAATATCACTCCTTTCCTTGATAGTTTAGCGCAGCAAAGTTTACAATTTACTAATTTATATGCGGCCGGAAACAGGACTGTCCGCGGACTTGAAGCTGTTACTTTATGCTTACCTCCAACTGCGGGCGAAAGTGTTGTAAAAAGAGAGGACAATAAGAATAAATTCTCTACTGGATCTATTTTTAAACAAAAAGGCTACAACGTAAAATATATGTATGGCGGTGATGCGTTTTTTGATAACATGCAGGATTTTTATTCTGGTAACGGATATGAAATTGTAGATAAATCTAGCTTTACTCCAGAAGAAATCACTTTTTCGAATGTATGGGGAGTTTGTGACGAGGATATGTACAATAAGGCTGTAAAAGTTATGAATGCTGAGGCTAAAGAAAACAAACCGTTCTTTAATCATATTATGACGGTAAGTAATCACAGACCTTTTACATATCCGAACAATAAAATTGATATTCCCGGTGATATTAAATCTCGTGATGGTGGCGTAAAATATACTGATTATTCATTGAGAAAGTTTTTTGAAATGGCACGTAAACAACCTTGGTTCAAAAATACTGTCTTTGTAATTGTTGCTGATCATTGCGCGTCGAGTGCAGGAAAAACAGAGCTTCCGTTGGATAAATACAGAATTCCGGGATTCATATATACTCCTGGTACTAAACCAGTAAAATACAATAAGCTGATGTCGCAGATTGATGTTATGCCAACGCTTTTTGGATTATTGAATTTTAGTTATGAAAGTAAATTCTTTGGTCAGGATGTTTTAAAACCTGATTATAAACCAAGGGCTTTTATTGCGACTTATCAGGATTTAGGCTTAATAAAAGATAATGTTTTGACTATTTTATCACCTAAACAGCAAGTTAAACAATTTGATTTACAAATTAACACAAAACCCGGAATCGCTCCTGAATATCAAATTGATTTCAACGAGATTCCTATGAAAACAGAAAGAACTGATTTGGTAAATGAAACGATTTCTTTTTATCAAACGGCTTCGGATATGTTGAAAGAAAAGAAATATCAGAAGTAGCATTAATTGAGAAATCGCAAATTTGCTTTTGTTTGTAGAGCTTCTAGTTTGATTTCTCCTTTCAGTCGAAATGACAAGATTGTACATAAAACAAAAGAAGCCTTAAAATCAATATGATTTTAAGGCTTCTTTTTATACTTAGAATTGTAATCTGAAACTAAAAAACTTCTATTTAATCGTTTTGATTTTTCATTCCGAATAAATCTCCACTTTGATATAATTTTAAATCGTCTTTTAAAGCTTGAAAGTTTCTTTGTGTAACTTCTGGCGAATCTAAGTCGCTAAGATCTGGTTTTCCTGCATTTACCCATGCAGTATACCAAAAACTTGCAGTTGCTGTAATCGCTTTTCTCATTTGACTCTCCACCATTCCGTTTAAATCTTTATGCAATTTCTTCGCATATTCATCAGAGAAAACAGGTGTATTGTATTTACTTTTCAATACTTTTCCATCAGCATCCAGTTTAAAAACTTGATTTTCAGGAGTCGCAGTTCTTAGTTTTTTATCAATGTCTAGCAATGGTTTCACCAAGCTGTGTGTATCATTAATCATATCCCAAGTTGCTTTATGAACATCTTGATAATATTGCGCTTGAGGCACATTTAACTTGTAGTTTTTAGCAAACAATTCAGGAAGTCTGCTTTCCCAAAGCGAGTGAATTCCTTTTTGATCGCTCAATTGTCCGTCATGATTAGCAGATGTATGCAATGGCATGTGGGCATCACCAATATAATGACCTAGATCTGCAGCAAGAAATAAAATTTCGGCTCTGTTCTTATCTTTAAAAGCTTTAGTCAATTTAACCATCATATCTTCGATATACCAAGGTAAAATTCCGTTATCGTTCAAGAATTTAGCATTGTATTTTTTCTTAGCTTCTTCCATCGTTTGTGGGATGCTGTCGACAGAACCAAAATTCTCCATATCAAAATAATGTCTTGGATTCTCATCTTTATAATTCAAGGCATATTTACGAATATCTGGTACAGAAGCTTCTTGTGTAATAAAATCGATGTGATTGTAAAAGAAAATCTGAATAGGATGCGGCAAAGCCATAACTGCAGCTTTGTTAATACGCTCATGGCCAACGATTCCCCAAGATAATGTCAAAAATCCAATTCCTAACACAAAAAATGCAATTAGTTTTGGTTTCATTTTAAAGTTTTTCATTTATTTTTTTTGTTTGAACCTACAAATTTATTTTATTTATATATAATTTAAAAGGATACCCGGTAATATTATCTTATTTTAATTTTTCGAATCTTTTAAGCCTTTTAATTATCATATATTCATCTGAATATTTAGTTGTAAGTTTGTGTTATTTTTATCGTTAAAATCTAATTTATGCGCCTGGTCTACTTCATCATTCTTTCTCTCACATTTACTTCTATTTGTACTGCTCAAGAAGATATTACACTTAAAAATGTTAGCGATACGATTCTAAATTCAAAAAGAACGCTCAAAGTAACTCATCCTTTTGATGCTGTAAAAACAATGCAAAAGTTATTTCCCGGAAAATTGTACAATCTTTCTGATCATAATACTTTTTTGAGTTGGAAATGCAAAACTTGTAAGCCTACAGCGTTTACTGATGTTAATGGTGTCGAAGGAGATCCAATGTTTCCTTATCAAGAAGGTGTTGCAACAAGGCTTCTAGACAATATTAATTACGTGGATTCTAAAGGAAACGAATTTAAATTATTATTCTTCAATCATTCTGTTTATGATGCCGATGGTTTACAAACGGGTAGATTTTCCGGCGGTCTTGTAGGCGTCGCAAAGTTTGCTAATAATGATAACGTTTGGCAAATGAGATCTTTCCAACCAGCCATTGCTGCTTTTGGTGCTTTTTCTCGTGCGCCTTCGCCTAAATTGGTAGAAATAGGTAACGATCAATATGCGTTTACATTAATACACTCTAACGGAGGTGGCGGAGCTCCATATTATGACTATCTGTATTTAATTGTAGGTTTTAATGGAAAGTATCAACCATTGATGGAAGTTGATAATTATAGGCTTTCAAATAATGGCGGCGGCACAAACTGGGCAAGCACTTATAAAGTTGTAAATGATAATTCTAAAAAATATTTTAGAGATTTTGTCATTATAACTACCGGATCTTATCGCAAATCACAAGGTGGCGAAGACGAATACGAAATTGATATGCCGGAAGAAGTGAACGAAATGTCCAAAACCAAAAAACAATTTGATTTTGTAATAGAAAGACATTATAGTTTTAAAGGTAAATGGTACAATATTATTGGACAACCTACCGTGAAGTTTTCTAACGTCAAATAATCTATAAAGATTTCTTTTAACCGAGGTATAAAATTGAAGCCAGTCCTAAACCTGCAATAAATATCCAAAGCAAAACTCCCTGTAACAAAGGCTTCACTCCTACTGATTTTAAGGTATTAATATTCAAAGTTGCTCCAATTAAAAATAAGGTTATCGTTAGACCAATTTTAGCAATATTAACAATATATGGCGCTACAATTGCGGTTGCAGGAACATATGTATTTAAAAGCATTGCCAAAATAAACAAACCTATAAAATAAGGAATCTTGATTTTTGACTTCTTATTCTTGAAAATGGCTGCTGTCAAAAGCGAAATTGGAATAATCCATAATGCTCTGGCTAATTTTACGGTTGTGGCAATTTGCAAAGCTTCTGCTCCGTATTTATTGGCTGCACCAACAACTGAACTTGTATCATGAATGGCAATGGCGCACCATAAACCAAAATCTTTTTGAGATAAATCTAATTGATGCCCGATAAACGGAAAAACAAACAATGCGATTGAGTTTAGTATAAAAATAACGCCCAACGCAATTGAGGTTTGATTTTCGTTTGATTTTATAACTGGTGAAATGGCTGCAATGGCACTTCCGCCACAAATTGCAGTTCCGCAAGAAATTAAATGCGAGGTTTTTTTATCGGTTTTTAACCATTTCCCTAAAAATGTTCCTAGAATTAATGTGCTGAAAATAGAGAATATTGTGAGTAAAAAACCTTCTTTTCCAGCCGAAAGCGCATCTGTGGCATTCATCCCGAAACCTAAACCAATTACAGAAAATTGAAGTAAAAATGTCACAGCAATATGATTATACTCTGCAAAAGGATTTCCAAAAACATTCACCATAATAACACCCAATAAAAGCGCAATTGGCGGAGAAATAAGAGTACTGAAACACAAAACAATTATTAGTATAAAAATTGCTTGTTGTATATAAAGGTTAACTCCTAATAGATGCGATGTGGTATGTTGTCTTGTTTTCAAAATAATTGTTTTAATATTTCTTCTACAAAGGTCTGTTGTTTATACGGCAATCGCCAATTATAAATAGCAATCGTCTATAACTCTAAGTTATAGTAAGAGGAAATATTCTGAATAAATAAGTCGGATAAAGAATCTGGTTTACCTAACAAAGTAATGATGTAAAAATATCTTTCGATTGATAATTTCTCCACATCCAGAACTATAAGTTCGTTGTTTTTAAGTTCTTTATCTACTGCATGTATTGACATAAAAGCAAAACAATCTGAATTTAATAAATATGATTTTATGCTTTCTGTACTTCCCAATTGCATTTCGATTTGCAAATCTGTGATTTTAAAATCGACTTGTTTGAGCGCATATTCTATAACTTCAAGTGTTCCTGATCCACGTTCTCGAGTTACGAATTTCATTGTTTTTAAATCGTCAAGCGAAATTTCATTTTGTTTTATAAAAGGA
>Ga0302173_10000478_pt1 | contig 21603 bp, 19 predicted proteins | sample I_Fen_N3_1_FD_198785 | JGI IMG/M metagenome (GOLD analysis project Ga0302173, IMG submission 198785) | Peat permafrost microbial communities from Stordalen Mire near Abisko, Sweden - I_Fen_N3_1 | ecosystem: Environmental > Terrestrial > Soil > Wetlands > Permafrost | place: Sweden: Abisko... | reverse complement strand
TATCACCTTTCTTGGCAAATCGGATGATCTGTTCTTTCCCATCAAAACCTGTTTTGAAAACTTTAATAATACCACTGTTGATACAGAAGAAGCCGCTTATACGGTTCCCTTCCTGATAAAGAATATCGCCACGTTTATACTGTCTGAAATCCTTCTCAAAGTTAAGAGCAATAGCTTCTTCAGGGGTGAGATATTTAAAAATTGACCCGGACTCAAGTGCGCAACTTTCACAAAGCGGGACGTGAATTTCTTGCTGTTTCATTTAGTCTTCTCGATTATAGTGCAATGATTAACACGAGTGTTATTTAAAAGTTCAATTAGATTAAAATGCGCTTTTAAACTGATCAAGAAACCTCAGATCATTTTCAAAATAAAGACGCAGATCGTTAACTCCATATTTAAGCATGGCTGCCCGTTCAATACCCATTCCAAAAGCGAAACCGGTGTATCTTTTACTATCAATACTACAGGCTTCAAGAACATTAGGATGTACCATCCCGCAACCCAGGATTTCCAGCCAGCCTGTATGTTTACAAACATTACAACCTTTACCACCACAGATCTTACAACTTACATCCATCTCTGCAGATGGTTCCGTGAAAGGGAAATATGATGGTCTTAACCTTATTTCAGTTTCTTTTCCGAACATTTCTCTGGCAAAGAACAATAGAGTCTGTCTCAGATCGGCAAAGGAAACATTTTCATCGATATACAGACCTTCAACCTGATGAAATATACAATGAGCCCTTGCTGAGATTGCCTCATTACGGAAAACTCTACCGGGCGAAATAGTACGGATAGGAGGTTTTTGATTCTGCATAACCCTTACCTGAACGGAAGACGTATGAGTACGAAGAAGAATGTCTTCGGGGCTGGAGTCTTCAGAAGATAACCGCGAGATATAAAAAGTGTCCTGCATATCTCTTGCCGGATGTTCAGGAGCAAAATTAAGCTTTGTGAAGACATGATCATCATCTTCTATTTCAGGTCCCTCAGAAACAGTAAAACCAATGCGTGTGAATATGTCAATAAGCTCATTTCTTACAATTGAAATAGGATGACGCGACCCTAAAGAGTAAGGAAATGATGGTCTTGTGAGATCAGGTCCGTCAGTTTTTTCTTCGCTGTTAAGGAGTTCGGTCCTGAGAGTATTATATTTTTCAAGAGCATTTTGTTTTAAAAGATTCAGTTTCTGACCAATCTCTTTTTTATCGGAAACAGATACATTCTTGAAATTTTCAAAGAGATCAGAAATCAAACCCTTCTTGCTTAGATACTTCAAACGAAAAGATTCCAGTTCTTCGGCATTTTTTACCGAAAAAGCTGAAACCTCATTTAATAAATTTGTAATTTTTTCAAACATTGACAGACTGTTTTAATTCAGGATAATCAATTTTTTATGATTTTTATTTTTATGATTTTTATATCATTGAGAGGTTTATCATTACTGTCAGTCGGTACATCAGCTATCTTATCTACAATATCCAAACCCTCTGTTACTTCACCGAATACGGTATAGGTTCCGTCAAGACGGGGAGTACCGCCAACAGTATTATAAGCTTTACGCTGTTCATCAGGGATTTTAAAGTTTTTGTAGGTTGTAAGATATTGAAACATTTTAACAGAGGCAATTTCCTGAATCTTAGCATCTGTCATGATTTTTCCTGCCAATCTGACACTGTCAGCAGTTTGCTTTAGAAAATTGTTAAAGCGACTCTGCTTCATATTACTATTAATTTGCTGTTCTGCAAGATTAAGTTCGGAATCATTGTACTTAACTCCCTGAACAATATAAAACTGAGTACCTGAAGATCGCATTTCAGGGTTTACATCGTTTCCTTCGCGGGCGGCAGCCAGGGCTCCTTTTTTATGAAAATACATGTTATTGAATTCGGCAGGTAGAGTAAAAGTCTTAAGAGAATCAGGTAGGTTCTTTGATGAAGATGACTTGCTAGCAGGATCTCCGGCCTGTATCATGAAATTTTTAATGATACGATGAAAAGAAACTCCGTCATAAAAGCTGGAATTTACCAAGCGTATAAAGTTATCACGGTGAGCTGGAGTTCCATCATATAACTTTATCTTGATATCACCAAGTGTGGTTTTTAATAAAACGGTAGTGTTCTCATTGCCACCAGGAGCGTTACATGATATTAAGCTGATTAAAAAAAAGAGAAGAACGGCTTTTTTAAAATAAAGATTCATAAAGCTTAGAAATTGGTTAATAAAGTTCTGTATTTGTGAGTGCAAAGATATTTAACTTTGGACGATACAAGAAAATATTAGTTTTCAAATTGCATTATTTTAAGCAAAACAAGTAGAGAAATATATTGGTAATGGCATTAGCAGTATATTTGTAATTTGAAACTTGAACATTTTATTTGATATTTTAAGATGAAAATAAAAGTAATAAACAAATCAAAAAATCAGTTGCCAGAATACTTCACTAGTGCGTTGGCAGGTATTGATTTAAGAGCTGATTTAGAAAGCGGAGTTATTCTTAAACCCATGGAAAGCGTAAGTACACTTTTGGAGTCTGAACGAGGTAGTGGAGGATTTGGACATACAGGTAAAAGATAAATATGAAGACATATAAATATTGTTTTGTTTTTTTGTTGCTTTTAACTCTTAGCTTTTTTTCTTGTAATAAAAATGTTGCCCCCTCTATAGATAAGAGTGCGGCAAAAAGTGACTATAATGTTGCCTCTTTTAATTATGTTTATGTCGAAGCACTTAAACAGAAACTAATGGAAAATGGAGGAGATGCGTTGAAATTACTTGAGAAATGTATTCAGATTAATCCTAAAAGTGATGCAGCATATTACCAGATGGCACAGATTGTGATTACAAACGGAGATATAAAAGACGGGAAAAAATATTTGTCTAAAGCGCTCTCGATTGATCCTCAGAATATATGGTATCTTACCATGCTTTCAGGAATATATTATCAGGAAAAAAATCTTGATAGCTCTATAATATTTTATGAAAAGGCTGTGAAATATTTTCCTGAAAAAGAAAATCTGCAGTTAAACCTGGGTAATCTATACTCAGAAAATAAGAAGTATGAGAAGGCAAATGAAATCTTTGACTCTTTTGATGAGAAGTATGGGCTAAATGAGACATCAACATTATCTTCAATCAGGAACCTGATGTCAGAAGAAAAGTATGATGATGCAATGATTAAAATATTTTTACTGCTGAAATCAAATCCTGAGGAAATAAGATATAATGGTATTCTGGCTGATATATACAGGGGAAAAGGAGAAAATCAAAAGGCTCTTGATGTATATAGTAAGCTATTAGAAAGTGATCCGGATAATCCACAGGTACAACTTTCTCTTTGTGATTTTTTGCTGACAGAAAGAAATTATGTTGATTTATTTACTCTTCTTAACAAGATTATACTGAACACCAAAATTGAAAGGGATAATAAAGTATCATTACTAGGAAGGATTGTTGAAATTCCGGATATGTACAAAGAATGGGGAGAAAAATTGACAATTTTATTAATGGTTTTGGAAGCTAATTATAGCACTGATAATCTGATACCACTGCTTCGGCCAGAATTAATGATCAGGGAGGACAAACTTGTTGATGCAGCTGTTAGACTGGAAGAAATTATAAGCTCAAATCCTGATAATTATTATGCCTGGGAGAAATTACTTATTGTTTATCTCCAGTTGAAGGATTTTGATAAACTTTTAGTAAAGGGAGAAGAGTGTGCTACAAAGTTTAATACTTCCTTTCCTGCGAAATTGCTCTATGCGAATGCTGCTTTGGAAAAGAGGAAATATGCAATTGCATTGGATGAGTTAAAGAAGGCCGAAATCTTAGCTGCAGATAATAAGGAGTTTATTGTGCAGGTACTGACTATGAAAGCTGATGTATATTACAGGATGAAGGACTATGTGAATGCTTTTGAGACGTTCAGGACTGCCATGAAAACAGATAATGAGGACCTTACAGTTATTAATAATTACGCATATTACCTTGCCGAACAGAATACGAACTTAAAGGAGGCAGAGGAAATGGCTAAGAAAGTTATTGAAAAGGAAAAAAGAAATACTACTTTCCTTGATACTTACGGATGGGTATTATATAAAAGAGGAAAACTAAAAGAAGCGGCAAAAGTTATGGAATCTGTGATAAGCAGCGGAGAAAAACCTGATGCTGTATGGTATGAACATTACGGATATATTTTGAAGAAGGAAAAAAAGTGTGAAGAAGCAATTAACAACTGGAATATATCATTTAAGCTTGATAGTACTAAAACAGAATTATTAAAGGAAATTCAAAATTGCGGAAAGTAAGTATATTATTGATTCTGGGAATATTTGTAACAAATTGTTCCGTAACCAGAAACATAAAAGGGAAAAAAGGGGAGAATTTGAATGTAGTACTCTCTGATAATCTTTTGGAAAGCGTTAAATACCAGAATATTACAAGCGATAATTTTTTTATTCAAAAAGCTGAAGTTGAAATTATTACTGAGAACGGGAAAGAGAAATTTTTAGCTAATATTAAATTTGTAAAACCTGATAAATACCTCATTAGCTTAAGAAGTAAAACAGGAATTGAAGGGGCTCGTATTTATATGTCAGAAGATACGATCCTCGTTAATGACAGGATTAACAAAAAGATGTATTTTGGTAGATCCTATTACCTGAAGAAGAAGTATGGATTTACGCAAAGTTTTTTACCCTTAATATTTGGCGACATAATTTTAAATATTTATTGTGAAACAGGAAAGGAAAAATGCGTAAATGATAAGATGTATGTGAAATGTATTGAACAGGGAATCATGTTAAACTATGAGATAGATTGTAATAAGAGAAAGCCAATTTCAGTTACACAGATGAATAATTTTGTTAAGGAGGGTTTTAAAATCACATATGGAGGTTTTTATGGTATCGGGAATAGGTTTATACCTAAACTTGTAGAATTTAAAGATTCTCAATATAATACAACAATTAAAATTAAAATTTTAAAACTTGAAATGCCCTGGTATGGATCTGTAAAATTTATCCCTGGAAAAGGGTATGAATTAATTGAACTGATATGAAATATATCATCTTTTCAAATCTTTTATTCTGGGTTTTGCTTTGCAGTTTAACGGCACAGACAAAAGCAGAACTTGAGGAAAAGAGAAATGCAACTTTAAATGAAATTACGTACGTTGATAATATGCTTAAAGCAACTGCGAGAAAAAAAGAAGAAAGCATGAGCGCGGTTAAAATAATTGGAAATAAACTAAATTTAAGAGAATCTGTAATAAGGGGTATGCGCGATGAAATCAATTTGGTTACAGAAAGAATTGATCTGAATACTCTTGCTATTAATATGATGGAAAGCGACCTTGTGGATTTGAAAAACGATTATGCAAGAGCTGTTCTGAATTCATATAAATTACAAAAAGAGAATCCTGAACTTGTCTACATTCTTTCTGCAAAAGATTTTAACCAGGGATATAAACGACTAAAGTATTTGCAACAGATAACTAAATTCAGAAGGCGGGAATCAGAAATCATTATGGAATTAAAAGATCAGATAAAATCTACAAAGGAAAGATTACAAAATGATCTCTCAAGAATTTCTGTTTTGAAGACTAAAGAAGAGCAGCAAAAGAGTCTTTTGCAATCTGAACAGGTACGAAAACAGGAAATGGTTAAATCATTGAGTAAGAAGGAACGGCAACTTCAAAAAGATCTTCAGGAAAAGAAAAGAATAGCTGAGAAAATAGAAAAGGAAATTGCCAGAATGATAGAAGAAGAAAGAAAGCGACCAATTAAATCGGACAATACCCCTGAGCAAAAATTAATTGGAGAAAATTTTGTTGAAAATAAAGGAAGATTACCATGGCCTGTAGAAAAAGGTATTATAACAAGTCAGTTCGGTATTCAAAAGCATCCTGTTTTAAAATATGTGACTGAAAATAATATAGGAATAGAGATTACAAGTTTAGGGAAAACTGCTGTGAGAAGCATATTTAAAGGAGAAGTGGTACGTGTGTTTCCTATAACGGGGGCAAATATGGCAGTTATTATTAGACACGGTAAATATCTGACGGTTTACCAAAATGTTGTAGATTTGAAAGTAAAAGGGGGAGATAAAGTTGAGACGAAACAGGAAATAGGGAATGTTTTTTGTGAAACGGATAACGGTAATAAAGCAATCTTGAAATTTATGATATTTGAGGAAAAGGAAAAACTTGATCCGGAATCATGGATTTCAAAAAATTAGCAGTTTTGTGAAACAAATATGTAATATTTAAGTATAATGTTTGGTAGCTAACGAGGTATGTATAAAAAGATCAGAATAGAATCTAGTGTTGGAAACTTAAGGCTTGTTGAAAACGCGATTGATGAAGCGACAACGGTCATCGGGATTTCTCAGGATAATTATGGGAAAATTCTGGTCTCTGCCATGGAGGCAGTTAATAATGCCATTTTACACGGAAATCATTCAAATCCTGAAAAAATGGTGGACATAGAAATTTATTTTAAAAGTAATGAACTTACTATTTCAGTAACTGACGAAGGTCCGGGTTTCAGGCCGGAGACTGTTCCGGACCCTACAACTCCGGAAAACATAGAAGCACTCAACGGTAGAGGTATTTATCTTATGTCACATCTGGCTGATAAAATTCAATATACTGAAAAAGGAAATTCAGTTACTATGACATTTAAGAACATCCTGTCTTGAGTATAAAATTATTTTATGATGAAATTAACTTCCGGCTTAAAGGATGGAGAAGAGCTGTGAAGATTATAGAAGAGGTCATCGCGAAAGAAGAGAAAATTTCAGGTGACCTTAATTTTATTATCACCGATGATGAAAATCTAAAGAAGATTAATATTGAGTTTCTTGAACATGATTACTACACTGATGTTATTACGTTTAATTACAATGACAACAATGTAGTTAACGGTGAAATTTACATAAGTCTGGAAAGAGTTAAAGAAAACGCTATTAACTATAATGTTAGTTTAAAAAAAGAACTATTCAGAGTTTTAGTTCATGGGGTTTTGCATCTTGTGGGATATGATGATTCAAATGAGGAGTGCAGAGAAGAAATGCGAAGGATGGAAGATTTTTGGATTACATCAATTGAAGAATAAGAGAATGGATTTTCATTATGATATTATAGTTGTAGGTGGAGGACATGCAGGCTGTGAAGCTGCCCATGCAGCGGCAGTAATGGGTGCAAAAACCTTGCTTGTGACTATGGACATGACTAAGCTTGCGCAGATGTCATGTAATCCGGCAATGGGAGGAATTGCCAAGGGACAAATAGTAAGAGAAATTGATGCACTTGGAGGTATTAGCGGAATTGTAACAGACAGAAGCATGATACAATTCAGGATGCTGAACAAGTCCAAAGGGCCGGCAATGTGGAGTCCCAGGGCACAATGTGATCGTCAGAGATTTACTACAGAATGGAGGAAAGTGCTTGAGAGAACAGATAATCTTTCAATCTGGCAGGAGCAGGCAACTTCATTGTTAATGGATGAAATGAAAGTAGTAGGGGTTGAAACAGCCCTTGGAACAAGGTTTCTTGCATCGGCTGTAATTCTGACAAATGGAACATTCCTGAATGGATTGATGCATATAGGTTTTTCAAAAATGAAGGGTGGCAGATCAGGAGATCAGAATTCTACAGGACTAAGCGAACAACTGGAAAAACTTGGATTTTCAGTTGAAAGGATGAAGACAGGAACAAGTGCCAGAGTTGACGGAAGATCAATAGATTTTAGTGTAATGACAGAACAAAAGGGAGATGATGAAGGTAAGTCATTTTCTTATTTAGTGGAAGGTAAAAATTTACTTAAACAAAAAAGTTGTTACATTACTCATACTAATGAAGAGGTACATGAGGAGATTAAGAAAGGGTTCGAATTCAGTCCTCTGTTTACCGGAAGGATTAAAGGGAGGGGTCCAAGATACTGTCCAAGTATTGAAGATAAAGTTGTAACCTTTAAAGAAAGAAATTCTCATCAGTTATTTATAGAACCGGAGGGAGAAGATACAGTTGAATATTATATAAATGGTTTTTCAAGCAGCCTGCCTCTTGAAGTCCAACTGAAGGCACTGAGGAAAGTTAAAGGACTTGAAAAGGTTGAAATGTTCAGACCAGGTTATGCAATTGAGTATGATTTTTTCCAACCTACTCAGCTAAAGCATACACTGGAAACAAAGACAATAAGTAATCTTTATTTTGCAGGACAGATTAACGGGACAACCGGGTATGAGGAAGCAGCTGCCCAGGGTCTGATGGCGGGGATTAATTCAGTTTTAAAGCTTCGGAATAAAGAACCTTTTATTTTAGGAAGGGAAGAATCTTACATAGGAGTACTCATCGACGATTTGGTTACAAAAGGTGTTGATGAACCTTACAGGATGTTTACCTCACGGGCAGAATACAGAATTCTTTTACGTCAGGATAATGCTGACGAAAGACTTACAAGAAAAGCGTTTGATATAGGAATGGCAGATTATGAAAGAGTCAGGCATCTTGAAGGAAAAGAGAACATGATAAAGGAAGTTATTAATTTTCTTTCAGAGAAAAGCGTAAGTCCGGGTGAAATCAACGAATTTCTTGAGAAAGCAGAAACCAATAAAATCCCACAAAAAGTTAAGGCTATTACAATTGCCTCGCGACCGCAGATTGAGATAGGAACACTCCTGAAATTCATGAAAGGAGGAGAAAATCTGAAGGCGATTAAATCTGAAAGATTCAAGGAAATCGCGGAATCGGCAGAGATTAAAATAAAGTATGAAGGATATATTCAAAGAGAAAAGATTGTTGCAAATAAAATAAAAAGACTTGAGAGTTTAAAAATTCCTGATGATATTGATTTCAGCGAACTGGTTTCCATTTCCACAGAGGGGAGACAGAAACTAAGCAAGATTAAACCTTCAAATATTGGTCAGGCAGGAAGGATAAGCGGAGTATCCCCATCGGACGTTAACATTCTATTAATGTATCTTGGAAGATAAACTGTTCCACGTGGAACAATTATTTTAAAAATAAATTAAATATTTATGAACGTCGTTGGTAGATTGGTTGATATTCATAAAAGGGATATCTATCCGGTAGTTATAAGTATTAAAGGAGAGTTTATTGAAAGCGTGGAAAGAACGGATTCTTCTCCAGAAATATTTATTGTTCCGGGTCTGATTGACTCTCATATTCATATTGAAAGTTCAATGGTAACTCCGGGTGCATTCTCTATGACTGCAGTGAAGCACGGAACTTGCAGTGTAGTATCCGATCCGCATGAGATTGCAAATGTACTGGGGATAAAAGGAGTTGAGTTCATGATAAGAGATGCAGAAAAGGTACCACTAAATTTTTTCTTCGGAGCCCCATCCTGCGTTCCTGCAACGGTTTTTGAAAGCAATGGAGCGACACTTGATTCTGAAGCAGTAAGAAAACTTCTGGAACTTAAAGATATAAATTACCTGTCTGAAATGATGAATTTTCCCGGTGTTATATATGATGATCCGGAGGTTATAAAGAAGATTTATTACGCAAAGAAGTTAAATAAGCCTGTTGACGGACATGCCCCGGGATTGACAGGTGAAATGTTAAAAAAGTATGTGAGTGCAGGTATAACTACAGATCATGAATGCAGCACACTGGCTGAAGCAAAGGAAAAGATTTTATTAGGTATGAAGATCCTGATCAGGGAAGGAAGTGCTGCAAAGAATCTTAATTCATTAAAAGATTTATTCAAAACAGATCCTGATATGGTTATGCTTTGCAGTGATGATTTGCATCCTGAAATGCTGCAGGAAGGGCATATCAACAAATTAATTGCCAGACTGACTTCAGAAGGATATGACGCTTTTGATGTAATCCGAAGTGCGACTATAAACCCGTCTGAACACTATAAACTAAATGCAGGGTTACTTCGTCGGGGAGATTATGCAGATTTTATTTTAGTTGATAGCCTCGATAAAATGAATGTTAATGAAACATGGATTAAAGGAGTAAAAGTGTTTGGAGATGGGCAGGTTCTTTTTAAATACAAAGCACCGGAAGCTGTAAATAATTTTAATTGCAAACCTGTAAAGAATTCTGATATCCTGGTTAAAAATAAATACAGGGATATAAGGATAATTGTTGCAGAAGAAGGAGAACTATTGACAACCGGAACTCAAGGTTCATCGGGAAAATCAGAATCTGTAAATACGGATATTTATAATGATGTACTAAAGATAGTCGTTAAAGACAGATACAAAGATTTGCCGGCAGCTGTTGGCTTTATTAAAGGATTTGGCTTAAAAAGAGGAGCTTTTGCAAGTTCGATCGCTCATGACAGTCATAATATTATAGCCATTGGCACAAATGACAGAGATATCGTGAACTCTATAAATGAAATTATAAGAATGAAGGGAGGACTTGCAGTATCTGACAATGAAATTGCCGGATCACTTAAACTGGATATAGGGGGTATAATGACTACACGTTCATGTGAAGAGATTGCTTTTGATTATAATGGTCTGAATCAATTGGTAAAATCACTTGGCTGCGAAATGGAAGCCCCATTTATGACATTATCATTTATGGCTTTGCTTGTTATTCCCGAGTTAAAAATTGGCGACCAGGGCCTTTTTGATGTTAAGAAGTTTAAACAGGTTTCGTTGTTTATCTAAAGAATAAATCTTTATGTAGTTTTAGTTCCCGCGACTTCGTGGAACCTCAAATAAATTATTCTGGTGATGGATTCAAGCCCCTCCGTCACTTCATGGCACCTCCCCGTAAGGGGGAGAAATCTCTCTAACATTTCAAGGAATTTTACTTAAGGAATGTGGATTTTCCTCCCATTTGGGAGAATGAAAAAGAGTTTTAAAAATGTAAGAGATCTTCTTTTTCCGGTTCTGTTCCACGTGAAACAAATCTTTATCACTTTTGCTATCTTTGCAATTATTTTCTTAAAGTTCAAATGGCGGCCGAAGCAAAATTTAAATCAATTCTTTCGCTTATTCCTGATAATCCGGGAGTATATCAGTTTATTGATTCAGCCGGAACAATAATTTATATTGGCAAAGCAAAAAATCTGAAGAAAAGAGTAACCTCGTATTTCTCAAAGAACCAGTCGGGAAAGACCATTGCCCTTCTTAAAAAAACAGCAGATATAAGGCATATAGTAGTGGATTACGAATCAGATGCGCTTTTACTTGAGAACAACCTTATTAAAAAGCACCAGCCCAGGTATAATATACTTTTGAAAGATGATAAAACATTTCCATGGATATGTATAAAAAATGAGCCTTTTCCGAGAGTCTTCAGTACGAGGAACCCTGTAAGGGACGGATCAGTCTATTTTGGTCCATATACATCAGGATTAATGGTTAAAACTTTAATTAGTTTTATAAGACAATTATTTAAATTAAGGACCTGTTCTCATAACCTTACACAATCAAATATTGAGGCCGGGAAATTTAAAGTTTGCCTGGAATATCATTTAGGTAACTGTAAGGCACCATGTGTAGCCTTACAGCCTGAAAGTGATTATCTTGAAAATATAGGTCAGATAAGAGATATTTTAAAAGGAAATATCTCAACAGTTATTGACCATCTGAAAAGGACAATGACAAAATATTCCGGAGAACTACGATTTGAAGAGGCCCAGTCTGTTAAGGAGAAGATAGATATTATTTTAAAATTCAGAAGCCGTTCAGCGGTTGTAAGCAATACTATAAGGAACGTAGATGTATTCGCTATTACCCAGGAATTTGATAATGCATACGTGAATTACTTAAAAGTGGTTCAAGGAGCTGTTATACAGGCTCTTACAATTGAACTTAAGATTAGGACTGATGAAGAAAAAGAGTCTATTCTTGCATTTGCCATAACTGAAATAAGACAGAGGTTCTTAAGCGATTCTCCCGAAATAATTTTACCATTTGAACCAGATCTTCTTCTGGATAGAGTAAAGTATACAGTCCCAAAGGCAGGGGAAAAACTGAAACTTCTTGAACTCGCCGAGCGTAATGCGATCTACTATAAGCTGGAACAGAAAAAGAAAAGAATGGAACACTCGCCTCAGGTAAGGACAGGAAAAAACCTTGAAAAATTGAAGAATGATCTTCATATGCCTGACCTTCCTGTTCATATTGAGTGTTTCGACAATTCAAATATCATGGGATCAAATCCGGTTGCTGCATGTGTTGTATTCAGAAATGCCAGACCGAGTAAAAATGATTATCGCCATTTTAATATTAAAACTGTAACCGGCCCGGATGATTTCTCTTCTATGGAAGAAATAGTATACAGACGATACAAAAGAATGATTGAAGAGAATCAAAGACTACCACAGCTTGTAATTATTGACGGAGGTAAAGGGCAACTCTCATCTGCTATGAAGAGCATCGACAAACTGGGTTTAAGAGAAAAGGTAACAGTGATCGGGATTGCAAAAAAACTGGAAGAAATTTATTTTCCCGGAGATAGTGTACCAATATATCTTGATAAAAATTCAATCAGTCTTAAAATCATACAAAGCTTAAGAAATGAAGCACACCGGTTCGGTATAAATTTCCATCGGGATAAACGATCATCGGAAATGATAAAATCCGATCTTGATCAGATAATCGGAATCGGACCAAAGACAAAAGAGATTTTACTTAAGCATTTTGAATCGGTTGATAAAATAAAAAGTGCATCCATAGAAGAACTTGAAAATCTCGTTGGCCCGGCAAAAAGCTCCATTTTGTCGGGATATTTCAAAATGTAACTCCAGTTTCCACTTGGAAGAATTTTCTAAATATGTGTAATAAATAACACATAATATGGTAGTTATGGTAAATTATTTAATCAGTTAAGTCCGCGAGAATTGAATATTTTTAGTAATCCCGGCAACTGATGGGGAATTCTCAAGTAGAGACGCCCAATTTGGGCGTCTCTATAATTTGGATGATTCTGAATTTTGGGCGTCTCTACAAATTGGGTGTTTCTGAATTTTGGGCGTCTCTACAAATTGGGTATTTCTGAATTTTGGGCGTCTCTATAATTTGGATGATTCTGAATTTTGGGCCTCTCTATAATTTGTGATCTATGAACCAGTGGAAACTTTTATTGCCTTTTCAATCTCCCTGGTAATTTCCAACGAGCCATTTGTAAAAAGACCTTTCATACCCATAACTTCCGCAACCTTTACATTCATTTCAATATCGTCAATAAAGAGACACTCTTCCGGTATCAGAGAATATTTTTCAATGAGAGTTTCATAAATTTTGTTTTCAGGCTTTGAAGATTTTACTTCAGATGAAATCAGTCCTCCGTCGAAATATTTAAAGAAATAGTACCCATCTTTTACCTCATCAAAAATATCAAGAGGGAAGTTAGACAGATAGTATAGTCCGAAACCCCGTTTTTTTAACACAGGAAGAAGTCTTACGTTGGAATCGAGGGGAAAGATAATATCGGTTCGTAAATTGAAGATATGGGCAATTTCTTCCTTATTCAGGGATGATCTTAATGCAATAGATTCTATTGCCTGCGCTGTACTGATTTCACCTTTGTCAAGCTCTCGCCATTCTTTACTGCCGAAAATATCAGTAAGAATCGTAGTCTTGATGGTCTCAGGGTATTTATTCTTATCAAAATATTCAGATGGCTTGAAACTTATCAACACATTTCCAAGATCAAAAATGATGTTCTTTAACATATCAGGGGTTTTTCATGCTTATTGGCTGGCCGGTTGCCTCAAGGACATTCCACCATAATTCTCCTTCGACATCAATTTTTTTACGTTTTGCAACCACCATCTCAATCGGCATAAGTGTGAACTGGTAGTTCCAGAAACCGATAACAAAATCAGTTTTTCCTGAGAGAGCAGCATGAACTGCATTCTGGGCCAGAAGATTGCAGAATTTACTGTCGTTTGCATTCGCCGGGGCACTTCTGATAATATATCTTGGATCGATGTACTTGATTGAATTAGGAAAGTCTTTACTTTTAAACTCTTCTGAGATTTTATCTTTCAGGTAGACACCAATGTCTTTGTATTTAATATTGCCTGAAATATCTTTATTATTGTCTTCACATTCGAAAAACTCCTGACCTGCGCCTTCAGCTACCACAATGACTGCATGGTGCCTTTCCTCAAGACGTTTTCTCAGCGCTTTGAGAAATCCACGCTGACCATAAAGGTCAAAAGTGATTTCAGGGATAAGTACAAAATTCACCTCCTGGATCGCTAACGCGGCATTGGCTGCAATAAATCCTGAATCACGCCCCATGAGTTTAACCAGGGCAATCCCGTTGAAAGCGCCGGAAGCCTCATTATGCGCATTCTTGATTATATCATTGGCAATCGAGAAGGCTGTTTCAAAGCCGAAGGATTTTTGAATAAGATCGATATCATTGTCAATTGTTTTAGGAATGCCCGCAATACAGATTTTCAACTTGCGCTTTTCTATTTCCTTATGTATCGCGTGAGCTCCCCGAAGTGTTCCGTCACCACCAATGCAGAAAAGAACATTGATATTCATAATCTCAAGAGTATCAACCATTTTACTCACATCATGGTCTCCCCTCGATGATCCCAGAAAGGTTCCCCCTGTGAGGTGAATGTAATCGACCATTCTGGCAGTAAGTTCAATAACCGGATGGTTATAAGAAGGGATTAATCCTTCATATCCATATTTAATTCCCAGTATCCGGCTTATTCCGTACCTGTAATAAAGCTCATTTACGAGGCTGCGTATAACATTATTTAATCCCGGACATAATCCTCCGCAGGTTACAATACCTACTTTCGTTTTTGCCGGTTCAAAATATATAGTTTCTCTCGGACCGGCTTTTTCGAATGAAACAGGAAGTTCTCCGGACTCTTTGCATTTTTTGAAATTGTCAAGAGAGACATCATATAAGATTCTTTCATGGTCATCAACAAATTTATATACAGGATTATCAACGCGGCGGGTGTGTTTAAGTGGAGAAACTACTCCTCCTTTTCCCAGAGAGCTGACAAGAAAGTCTTCGTATTTCATCTTATTCGGATTAGTCCAATAATCAATAACTTCACCTTGAAAACAGCAGTTTTCCCGGAAGTCAAATTTAGATAATTTTTTGATAGATCGTAAGAGAAGCAGAATCAGATTATCTCTTTGATTCTTCCTACGAGACCATTCTCAAGCATAACTTTTATCCCATGAGGATGATTAGGAGAGGAAGTAAGAACTTCCTTAACTTTTCCTGCTGTGAGCCGCCCTGTACGTTTGTCTTCTGTTAATTCTACCTTAACGTCTATACCAGGCTTAATATCAGCCCTGCGGGTTCCTTCCATAAACTCCAGTTTATTAAACATATCTTAGAAATAAATCAGGTTCAGAAAATTTTCGATCAGAGTACAATTATAAATATTTTTATGGCATGAAAATGTTAAAATGATAAAAGTTTTGACAAGAATACAAAATCAGGGGATCAATAAGCACCTTTTATATTTGTCCGTATTCTGTAAAGGCCTTTACTCGCAGTGATAAATAGACTTTTCATGTCATTTCCTCCGAAACAGACATTAGCGGTCCAGTTTTCCGGGACAGGAATGCTGCCGATAAAGACACCATTCCTGTCAAAGATACTTACCCCGGTACCGGTAAGATATATGTTTCCCATGACATCAATTGTCATCCCATCTGAGCCCATATCACAAAACAGCTTTTTATTGCCCAGGCTGCCGTCTTTGTTAATTGAATATTTCCAGGTTTTATTTCCGGCGATATCAGCAACAAAAAGTGTTTTTCCATCAGGAGTACCTACAATGCCATTGGGCTTGACAAGATCATCAATTACCCTGATAATGGTTTTATGATCTGGTTTAAGATAATACACCGCCTGATAAGGCTGTTGCATGGTGTCATGATCCCACCATGTCCGTTTATAGTATGGGTCGGTAAAATATACTCCTCCATAGGGAGTATTCCATAAATCATTGGGGCCATTCAGGGGTTTTTCCTGGTATTTTGACGGAATAACAGTGATTTTCCTGTCGGGTGTGATGCACCATAATTCATTTTTCTGATCTGCGCAAGCCCACAGATTACCATCTTTGTCGAATGAAAGACCATTCGAACGGCCACAGGGCTGCATGAAGGTAGAAAGCTTGCCGGAAAGACTCCAGATCATTATCCTGTCATTAGGTTGATCGGTGAAATAGACATTTCCTTTTGCATCGGCAGCAGGGCCTTCGGTGAATAAAAATCCGTCTGCCATCTTTTCAACTTTAGTCCCCGGCTCAATTATTTCATCCAGGGTTTTATTCTGGATAAGAGCCAGAGTAATACTTGCAAATGGGATGACTAAAATGAATTTATTAAATTTCATTTTCCATAAATAATTAATCTAAATCAAAATTAAGGGAGTTTATCAGAAGAGACAGGTCTCAGACCTGTCTCTGCAATAATTATTGAAATTCTTAATTCTACATCCGTGTTGGTAATTTTCTGATTCTTCCTATATAGTTATCAATCTGTTCAGGCAATTCAAATCCTACAATAATCATATCAACAGTTCCCAGCCCGAGAACATATTTAAGTGAAGTGTCGATTTTTTCGGAATCATTTTTGAAATTCCCGTTGCCAATCAGCTTCATCCCTATAACGCCTTTCCCTGCTTTATGAAGTTTTTCAATAACAGGAACAACCACAGACGGATTATTCTTATCCATGACTTCCCCATATGGATTAATTCTGACATGTATAACATCTATCCATGGATTATCGACACAAGCTTCCATAGCATCGAGAGAATGAACAGAAACACCATGCGCCCTGATTATTTTCTTAACCTTCAGGTTTTCAAGAATATCCATTTGTCTTTTCTGCTTGTCAGTCCAGAGAGGATCTGTCATGCAATGAATCTGTACCAGATCGAGATAATCAGTTTTAAGCTCTTTCCGGAAGCGATCAATAACAACATCAGCATCAGGTCGTTCCGTTTCAGGGATTCCGCCCGGACCAACCCACATTTTGGAGCTCAGTGTATATGATTCTCTTGGAACTCCCTTCAGTGCTGCGGCAGCAAAGGGGTGTGTACCATAGCTGTCTGCACAATCAAAAAAACGAATTCCTTTTTCATATGCCTGGCGGATAATAGTTTCAGCAACACCTGCTCTTGTGATATTTGATGATCTGTTATATCCGCTGAATCCGGTTCCCATACCCAGGAAGGTCGATTTTAATCCCGACTGACCAAGAGTAACAACCTGGAAAGGATCTGCAAACAATCCTGCAGCTTTGGCTGGAAATTCAAAGGAAGTTCGTCCAAGCAAAACCGAACCGGCTCCTGCTGTCAGGGTAGTTGTAACGAATTGTCTTCGTGTCAGATTTCTTTTTGCCATAATAGTCTATTTATTATGAAAAAATTTCCAAACTATTAAATCAACAAAGTATGATAAAAAAAGAGGTATTAATAAAAGATAAAATCAATATACGAATTTGTAACCTTGTTAGCAGTCAAAGTTTTGTTACTGCAAAACAGTGATTTTGATACTTGACGGATTTACGGCATCATGATAGATCCTCTGTGTGGCTTTTTGAAAATCGCTTTCCGAACAATTATAAATATCAACAAATTTTTGCGGATTTCTGTCGACCAGGGGAAACCACGAATTCTGTACCTGTACCATAATGCGATGTCCTTTTTTAAAGGTGTGCGCCACATCGGGCATGTTATATTTAACTTCAGTCACTTTTCCCGGAGTAAAAGGCTCGGGTTTTTCAAAACTGTTGCGGTATTTTCCCCTGAACACCTCGCCCCTGATCAACATCTGGTACTCTCCCAGCGGAACTTTGACATCGGTCGATATATCTGCTTTGGTATCGGGAGGTAAGACATCAATTAATTTCACTATATAATCAGCATCTGTTCCTGTTGTTGAAACAAAAAGATCAGCAGTAAGGGGGCCGGTTAAAGTTATATCCTCGGAGAGTACATCTGTCTGGTAAACCATGACATCCGGCCGCCGGGACGCAAACCTCTGATCATCTGTCATATATTCGGCAGTCCGGTTAACTCCCACAGCTTCTGAATAAGGAACAGGTTTCATCGGATCTGATACATATTCATCAAAACTTTCTTTTGCTTCAGGAGATGCAAATGAAATAGCTCCGGAAGGCTGTAAATAAAGATTTTTTTCAACAACATTTTTCGGTGGCCATGTATCAAAGCTTCTCCATTCATCAGAACCGGTAACAAATATTGTAGCTTCTGCCATATCGGAATTACCTACTCCTTTCAGATAATAGTCGAAGAATTTTTTTTCCAGGATTTGAAACTTCTTATTAGCATCCAGTCCCCAGTAAATATTTCCCAGGTTAGTTCCTTTTCCGAAAGCCCACTGGCCATGTGACCATGGGCCCATTACAAGAAAATTCTTAATTGAAGGGGAATTTTGTTTTTCAATTGCTTGGTATGTATGAAGCGTTCCATAGAGGTCCTCTGCATCAAACCATCCACCGACAGTCATAACAGCAGGAGTAACATCTTTCAGAAACTGCCGGGGATCTCTTGATTTCCAGAAATTGTCATAATCAGGATGCGCAAAAGCATCATTCCAGAATTTTATACTGTCCCCAAGAAATTCCGGAGATATGTTTTTATCGGCTCCAACTGAAAGAAAAAACTCGTAGTTATCAGGCACGGGCCATTTAAATGAAGGAGATCCTTTTCTGGTGAGTGCCCGGTGAGGCTGACCGTTGCTATAGTAAAAACCGAAACAATCGAGAATGAAAAAAGCTCCGTTATGATGAAAATCATCGCCTAAGAACCAGGCTGTTACAGGAGCCTGTGGAGATACTGCCTTTACAGCAGGATGTGCATTTATAATACCCATTGTAGAATAGAAACCGGGATAAGAAATTCCAAAAATTCCCACATTCCCATTATTGTTTCCGATGTGCTTAATAAGCCAGTCCACCGTATCCCATGTATCTGTCGATTCATCAATATCTTTATTGCTCTTCTTATCCGGAATTATGGGACGGATATCTTCGAATTCGCCTTCACTCATATATTTTCCTCTGACATCCTGATAAACCATAATATATTCATCGTCAGTATATCGGTTGTAAAGTTGCATGAAGAAATTAAAGCTGTTCGGACCTCCCGGCTCGATATTGTAAGGTGTCCGGTTAAGAAGAATAGGATGAGTAACAGAATTGTTTTTAGGGGTATAAACTGATGTAAACAGCTTTACACCATCCCGCATCGTAATGTAGACCTCCTGTTTATCATATTTCTGTTTTAATTCTCCAACGGATTGAGAGTAGGATGAAGAAGAAACAGCCATCATTATGATCAGCAAGACAATGTTAAGGGAGAAGATTATTTTTGATTTCATTTCTTATTTTTCAAGGTTGACGTTAAAGATTCTAATCCAAGTTTTATAACCAGGTTTCCCGGAGGAACAGGTTTGCCTTTTTTGGTTGCGACTCCTGTAACTTTTGCCTTTACAATAAGTTTTAAATCAGGCAATCTGTATATCTCCTGTATGAAAAGGATCCTTGCATTTCCTTCTCTCTGTATTATCACAGTGACAAAAAACTCATCGCGACTCTTTAGTGGATATTTATACTCAATTTCCACTTTGGTAACAATAAGATCTATTCCTTCATCATGGAGCTCTACAAAACTGACTCCTTTAGAGATAAGAAACTGGTGCCTGGCATGTTCAAGATAATGCTGGTAATTAGCATTATTTACAACACCCTGGAGATCACATTCATAATCTCTGACAACAAATTTAAGATTGAACGGAGGATTGTTTTCTGTCATCATTTTGGAAAACGTCCGAAGAATTTCTTTAAACTTCCATGAAACTTATGTATGCTGTGAGGTTTGTAATACATGAGTATGCATTCTCCGGTTATGAAATTTATTTCTGAGTCTTTAAGCTCAGCAATAGCCTCTTTGCTGTCAGCCATCTGCTGTATCCATATTTGCTTTATGCCCTTTTCTTTGGCATCCCTGATCACGGATGCAGCTATCGCCTTTTTTGTAAAGACAATTATGCCCCGGACTTCGGGCGGAAGCATTTTTACATTTGAATAAGACTTTTCTCCCAATATTTCATCAGCATGAGGGTTAACCGGAATAATTTTCATTCCTTTTTCTTTTAGCTCTTTAAAAGCTGTATAACCGAATTTTTTGGGATTACGCGATGCACCTACAAATGCAATGGGCTGTGAATCAAGAAATTCATTAATTTGTTTTAGTGTTGTCATAGCCTTTTCTAATTATAAAATTAAACGATGAAAAATAGTGAATTATTATTAAAGTGCCTAGAGTGCCTAAAGTGACTAGAATACTTATAGTTAAAATCAAGATTGTATGCATTAACTTTTTCAACTTATTAACTTTAGGCATTCCAACCTTTAGGCACTCCAAACTTCTTCTCCTAAGTATAAAGACTTAAAATTACAATAAAAAAACCAACTGACATTTTTTTTCATTTACTTGGTATTGAGGTTTTATAAATTAATAATCAGAATGAAAAAACCAGAAGACCGCACAGGGTACTTGTTTTCCAGGGGGTACTCAAATTACGTTTTTATGTTGCTCTTCCTGTTGTATGTATTTGATTATGCCGACAGGATGGTAGTAAATTCAATGTTTACTTCAATCCAGAAAGATTGGTTTATTACAGATACACAGTGCGGCTGGCTTGTCTCGATTATTTATCTTTCCATAGGGATTCTTACCTTTCCTATTTCAATCCTTGTAGACCGTTGGAGCAGAACAAAAACCATAGGATTAATGGCCATTGTATGGAGCCTTGCAACGGCAGTATGTGCATTAACAGGAAATTATATACAGCTATTTATGGCGCGCATATTTATTGGATTTGGCGAAGCGGGGTATGCCCCGGGCGGAAGCGCATTAATATCAGGGATGTACCCGATGGAGAAACGATCCAAAATGATGGGATTATGGAATGCTTCTATCCCGCTGGGATCTGCAATCGGGGTAACCATGGGGGGAATTATAGCTCAATCTCTGGGTTGGAAGCATGCTTTCGGGATTGTTGCTGTTCCAGGTTTGATAATTGCTATTTTATTCCTGTTTGTCAATGATTATAAAACGGTTGATCTTTCGTTTATTGACAAGAGCAATAACAAAATAAAGATGGAAAAGAAGGATATGATACGGGAGTTCATTGCAAAACCTTCAGTATTATATACTTATTTTGGTATGGCTGCCGTGGTTTTTGTAACTACCGCTATGATAGTCTGGCTCCCAAAATTTTTTGAAACCGGAAACCATCTTGAACCAAAGGTTGCAGGTACACTGGCCGGCGCTGTGATGATGCTGGCACTCATAGGAGCACCGCTCGGAGGCTTTCTTATAGACAAATGGAGGAAAACTGAACCCAAAGCACGACTTTTGTTCCCGGCCATATCAACGTTTATTTCAGCTTTGCTTCTATTCATCGCCTTTTTCCTATTGAAAGGGAACGGACAGATAACTGTGCTTTTTTTGTTTGGCGTAATTATCATGACATTTATTGCAGGGGCTGCGGCGGTTACCCAGGATGTTATTCATCCAGGATTAAGGGCAACTTCCTATGCCATTGCAGTGGCTGTTCAGAATTT